>ENA-ORSL01000958-ORSL01000958.1-human-gut-metagenome-genome-assembly--contig:-NODE-958-length-26386-cov-3.801109_pt1 | contig 26386 bp, 14 predicted proteins | sample MGYA00242190_ERZ509157 | MGnify/ENA primary metagenome ERZ509157 (study PRJEB26280, sample SAMEA2338664) | human gut metagenome | biome: human gut; feature: human-associated habitat; material: faeces...
TCCGATAAATCTTCTTGCTCCTTCTACCCCCTGCTGGCTCCACGGCTTGGATACCTCTAAGGGACCCATGAACATTTCATAAAGGCGAAGGGTATCTGCGCCGAAATCACGGACAATATCACTCGGATTCACTACATATTCCGGGAAACGCTTACCCATCTTGATTCCGTTCTCACCTAAAATCATTCCCTGATGAACGAGCTTCTTAAACGGCTCCTTGACAGGAGAAAGACCCTTGTCATAAAGGAAACGGTTCCAGATTCTCGAATACATCAGATGTCCGACTGCATGCTCCGGTCCGCCGACATAAAGGTCAACCGGCATCCAGTGCTTTAACAGCTCCTGATTAGCGAATTCCTTATCATTATCCGGATCAATATAACGGAAATAATACCAGGAAGATCCTGCTGATCCGGGCATGGTAGAGGTTTCTCTCTTCCCCTTAATTCCGTTATGGTCATACTGCTTCCACTCGGTTGCATTCTCAAGCGGAGCCTGTCCGTTACGTCCCTTGTAATCTTCCAGTTCCGGAAGAACTAACGGAAGTTCATCATCATCCAGTACATGAATCTGTCCGTCTTCGGTATAAACCACCGGTACGGGCTCGCCCCAGTAACGCTGACGTGCAAAGATCCATTCACGGAAGTGATAATTCACTGTTTTCTTAGCTACACCCATAGAAACGAGCTTATTGGTAATGGCTTCCTTTGCTTCTTCTACCGTAAGTCCGGTAAATTCTTCGGAATTGATCAGCCTGCAGCCCTTGCCGAGGTAATCCTGCTTTTCAAAGGCATGTTCGGAAACATCTGCACCATCAATAACCTGGATACGGGGAATGTTGTGTGCGATGGAATATTCAAAGTCTCTCTGATCATGGGAAGGAACTGCCATAACAGCACCGGTTCCATAATTTGCCAGCACGAAGTCACCGATGTAAAGCGGAACTTCCTTGCCGTTTACCGGATTGATACAGGTAACACCCTTTAATTCGCATCCGGACTTTGTTTTATTTAATTCGGTACGGTCCATATCGTTCTTCTTGATCGTTTCATCGATATAGGCCTGTACTTCTTCTTTATTCTGAATTCTCGGCATTAAATCCTTCACGATCTGTCCGTCCGGAGCCAGTACCATAAAGGTAATGCCATAAATCGTTTCAATACAGGTCGTGTAAATGGAAAACTCTCCACCACCTACGATCTGGAATTTCACCTCAACACCTTCGGAACGTCCGATCCAGTGTCTCTGAATATCCTTCGTGGATTCCGGCCAGTCAATTTCATTTAAGCCCTCCAGAAGCTTGTCTGCGAAAGCCACCTGATCAATAACCCACTGCTTCATATTCTTACGGATAACAGGATAGCCGCCACGCTCGGACTTTCCATCAATGACCTCATCATTGGAAAGAACAGTTCCCAGTTCCTCGCACCAGTTTACCGGCATATCAACCAGCTTTGCATAGCCATCCAGGTATAACTGCTTGAAAATCCACTGGGTCCATTTATAAAACTTCGGATCGGAGGTTGCAATCATCTTGGACCAGTCATAGTCAAAGCCAAGCTCCTTCAACTGATTGGTAAAGGTCTCGATATTCTTCTCGGTGAAACCTGCCGGATGATGACCGGTCGTCACGGCATACTGCTCTGCCGGAAGACCAAAAGAATCATATCCCATGGGATGAAGCACGTTGTAGCCCTGCATTCTCTTCATTCTGGACATGATATCGGTTGCTGTATAGCCCTCGGGATGTCCGGCATGCAGACCGACACCGGAAGGATACGGGAACATATCTAAAGCATAATACTTGGGTTTTGAAAAATCCCAGACATCTGTCTTGAATGTCTGATGCTCCTCCCAGTATTTCTGCCATTTACTTTCAATTTCTCTGTGATTATAAGGGATTGCCATAGCGATTACCCAGCCTTTCTTTCCATGAACTCTTTCCTTGAACTAAGCCTGATACCCATGAAACTCCAGGGAACCGGAAATCCATTAGTAAAAAGCCAATCTAAATTGTACCTATTCTACAGGAAAATGTCAAGAAAAGGGGGATACCTTTTCGATATCCCCCTGAAAAAACCTTCATCCGTAACGGTTCACGAAATCGTTCCCTTTCTTTGTATTCCTTCGCAGGTACCTCAGGCCTCTTCGTTCCCCTCAGTAACCTTGGCTGCCCGCGCTGCCACTTCCTTCTCCTGTACATCGGAAGGACACTGCTCATAGCGTGAAAACTGATACTCAAATTCACCCCTGCCGCCGGTCATGGAACGAAGATCGGTACAATATCCAAACAGCTCCATCATAGGGACATCGGCTTCAATGACCTGCCTGCCCTGTGCGGAAGGATTCATGCCGAGCACTCTTCCTCTTCTCTTATTGAGATCACCCATAATATCACCGGTATAGCTGTCCGGAACGGTAACCTTCAGGGAAACAATCGGCTCAAGCAATACCGGATGTGCTTCCATGAAGCCCTTCTTGAAGGCCTGGATCGTTGCCATCTTGAATGCCATTTCAGAAGAATCTACCGGATGATACGAGCCATCATAAAGAACTGCTTTCACACCAACAACCGGATAAGCTGCCAGAGGACCCTTCAGTACAGATTCCTGGATTCCCTTCTCAACCGCCGGGAAATAGTTCTTCGGAACGGCACCTCCTACAACCACCTGCTCAAATTCATATGGTTCTTCCAGATTACCGGAAGGGCTAAAGCGCATCTTGACATGACCATACTGTCCATGTCCACCGGACTGTTTCTTATACTTATATTCCACATCACTGTTCTTCCTGATGGTTTCGCGGAATGCAACCTTAGGCCTGCTTAATTCAATTTCTACCTTGTAATCATTTAAAAGCTTGCTTGCAATGACTTCAAGATGCAGATCCCCCATGCCGTAAAGCAGCATCTGCTTATTTTCCGCATCATTGACATATTTCATCGTCAGATCTTCATGGGAAATCTTCTGCAGCGCCTGTGATAATTTATCCACATCTGCCTTGTTCTTCGGCTTATATCTCATATAAGTATAAGGAACCGGCATCTCCCATTTACCATATTTAATCGTGGTTGCCTTCGTGGAAAGGCTGTTTCCGGTACGCGCTGCGGTCAGTTTTGCAAGCGCTCCGATATCTCCGGCATGTAATTCCTTTACTTCGATTGGTTTATTGCCCTGTAAAACATAAAGCTTGCCAACCTTCTCTTCAATATCGCGGTCTACATTGTAGATCATGTCATCTGACTTCAGCACACCGGAGTTTACCTTAATGAGGGAATATTTACCGATAAACGGATCTACGATGGTTTTCCATATGTATGCAGATTTCGCCTTGGAAAAGTCATAGTCTGCATGATAGATATCGTTCGTCTTCATATTGATTCCGGCAACGACACGGTTCTCCGGACTCGGAAAATACTTAATGATGTCATCGAGCAGGGTATAAACGCCCTGACATAAAACATTGGATCCCATGGTCATCGGAACGATACTGCCGTCACAGACATTCGTCCGTAATGCGGCACGGATCTCTGCTTCCGAGAAGATCTCGCCGCCAAAATAACGCTCCATCATCTCTTCGCTGGTCTCAGCAACTGCCTCCATCAGTGTATCCCGGCAGATCTGTAAATTCGCCTTATTATATTCCGGAACCTCACATTCCACAACATCCTTGCCCTGCCAGCGGTTACCGGTCTCGGTAATGACATTGACATATCCAACAAACTTCTCGTTCTCACGGATCGGCAGATGGAACGGTGCCATCTTCTTGCCAAACATCGCGGTCATATCCTCTACCACCTGCCGGAAAGAAGCCTGATCCACATCCATGTTGCTGACATAAATCATACGGGGCAGCTTATACTTTTCACACAGCTCCCATGCCTTCTGGGTTCCGACCTCCACACCGGACTTGCCATTCACTACGATAATGACTGCACCTGCTGCACTGATTGCCTCTTCTACTTCTCCTACAAAATCGAAAAATCCCGGTGTATCAAGAATATTGATCTTGTATCCTTCCCATTCAATGGGAACCACTGACGTATTTATAGAAATCTTACGCTTGATTTCTTCTTTATCAAAATCACTTACCGTATTGCCGTCATCGACCTTCCCCATCCGGGAGGTAATTCCGGACAGATATGCCATTGCTTCTGCCAAAGACGTTTTACCGCTTCCCCCATGTCCAACCAGAGCAACATTACGAATCTTATCTGTTGTGTAAATATTCATGCATTTCCCTCCATTCTTTCAAATACCATGTGTCTATTTTACTAAATATTCTGATAATATACAAGCGTTTTTGGTGAATTTTCCTACATATTCTTTATTATTTATGCCTAACAGGGTAAAATATGTATAATCCATATGGTAAACGGGTTTCTGAATAGTTACTATGATTCTAATTTCCATATTGACTTATTTGGGAATCAGAATTAAAATTAGTACGTTGAAGTGTCATAGTCTAAAGCGTCGAAGTGCTAAAGAATTGATATTTTCAAAAATAATATAATCCATATTATACAGGAAGAAAGGAAGTTATACCATGATTGTTGTTATGAAACCCAATGCCTCCGACCAGAGCATCGGAGCTGTTACCAGATATATCGAAGAAAACGGATTACATGCCCACATTTCCAAAGGTGATCAGGTCACGATTATTGGTGTTGTCGGTGATAAAACCCGGCTTTCCACCAATAACCTCACCATTTTCGATGGCGTAGACCGGATTCTTCCGGTAACCGAAAGCTATAAGCTGAGTAATATTAAATTCCATCCAGATCCCAGTGTCGTGAAGGTCGGCAATGCCTTTTTCGGTCCCGGACACCTTACCGTTATCGCCGGTCCCTGTGCCGTTGAAAGCAATGACCAGCTTATGAAGATCGCCGTTGCTGTGAAGAAATCCGGAGCCAGTGTTCTGCGTGGCGGCGCTTACAAGCCGCGCACCTCTCCCTACTCTTTTCAGGGGCTTGAAGAGGACGGTCTTAAATATATGCAGGAGGCAGGACAGGCTACCGGACTAGCTACCGTATGTGAAGTCGTAAGCCAGGAAGCGATCGAAGCAGCGGTTAAATATGTGGACATGATCCAGATTGGTGCCCGGAACATGCAGAACTTCATTCTATTAAAGGAGGCCGGTCAGTCCGGGCTTCCGGTTTTATTAAAAAGAGGCTTATGTGCTACCATTGATGAATGGCTGAACGCTGCCGAATACATTATGGATGCCGGTAATCCGAATGTCGTTTTGTGTGAACGGGGCATCCGTACTTACGAAACCGCTACCCGGAATACGCTTGACTTAAGTGCCATTCCCGTATTAAGATCCAAGACACACCTTCCGGTCATTGTGGATCCTTCCCATGCAACCGGAGCTTATGCTTACGTTCCACCTATGGCGAAGGCTGCTGTAGCAAGCGGTGCAGACGGACTGATCATTGAGGTTCATAATGATCCGGCTCACGCACTCTCTGATGGTCCGCAGTCTCTGACCTTTGAACATTTTGATACCTTAATGACAGAATTAAAGCCCTTCGCTGCTCTTATGAACAGGAGTATGACATGATTACCAAAACAGCTTTTCAGACCTTTGGTTTTATCGGACTCGGATTGATTGGCGGTTCCATCGCCCGTGCCATCCACGAAAAGCTTCCATTAAGCAGAATTCTGGTTTTTGATGCAGATCAGAATACCATGGAGCTTGCCTTAACAAGCGGTGTTGCATCCGAAACAACAGATTCCGTTAATGAAGCCTTTGCGCAATGCGACTGCGTCTTCTTATGTGCACCGGTTTCCGATAATGCCCATAATTTAGCCTTATTAAAGGAATACACTTCCGACACCTGTCTGATTACTGATGTTGGCAGCGTCAAAACCCACATCCATAAACAGGTTGAGGAATTACAGTTAAGAAACCGTTTCATCGGAGGCCATCCTATGGCGGGCAGTGAGCGTGTCGGATTTATCAATTCCAAGTCCCTGCTTTTGCAGAATGCCTACTACATCCTGACTCCATGCTGCGGCGTTCCGGAAGAAACCGTATCCGCCTTCCGCAGCCTCATCGAATCCATTGGTTCCGTACCACTTCTTATGGATTACCGGAAGCACGATTTCATCACCGGTGCGGTAAGTCATCTTCCGCATGTAATCTCCGCTTCTCTGGTAAATCTCATTAAGAAAGAGGATACCCCGGATGAACTGATGAAAACCATCGCTGCCGGAGGCTTTAAGGATATCACCCGGATCTCCTCCTCTTCCCCTGTAATGTGGCAGCAGATCTGTCTGACGAACAGGGAGAATATTTTGGTCTTGCTGGATCATTACATCACGGCTCTGCAAAATATCAGAAAGCTGATTGACGATTCTACGGAGCAGGAAATCTTCAACTTTTTTAAGGAAGCGCGTGATTACCGGGATTCCTTCGTCAATACTTCAAGCGGCCCGATCAAAAAGACCTATGCCATTCATGTGGAAATTGCCGATCAGCCCGGTGCCCTTGCATCCGTTGCCATGCTGCTTGCCGAGAATTCCATCAGCATTAAGAACATCGGCATTACCCATAACCGGGAACGTACCGATGGTGCCCTCCGCATTGAGGTTTATCAGGAAGAAAGTCTGAGACAGGCAGAAGAACTGCTACAGGAAAACGGCTATCTCACCCATCTTCCCTAAAAAAACGGCAAGTGAAGAAAGAAAGCCCCTGCACCTACAACGGTACAGGGGACTTTTTATGTCTTCTTAATGTAAATGCCATCCCAATGATCACCATGCCTGTAATTCCACCTGCACAATCAATAAAGACATCCTTTACTGCTGCATATCTGCCGGGTACGAAGTACTGGTGAATTTCATCCAGTGATGCCGACAGCAATAACTGCACTCCGATGAGCAGCCTGCCGTTCCAGACCTTCCCCTTCCACCACAGTAAAACCAGACTGTAGGAAAGCAGACCGACACAAAGATATTCGGAAAAATGTGCCAGCTTCCGTACGATCTTTTCAAGTGCAAGCGGAAAGAGATCAACGACAATCTCTGTCGTTGGTGTTCCGTCACTCTTCTGGAAAAAGCTCCAGATTTTCAATAACAATTCTGTCACTGCCGAGCTCTTCATAGAGGAATCCTCTGCCACATCAGATGACAGCAGAAAAATCATCATATACAAAAGCACTAGCAGGCAGACCGCTGCTACGGTATAAATTCTTTTCTTTCTCATCATTTGGCCTGAGTCAGATTATTGATGGTATCATAAAGCTGGATTCTGGATGCCTCCAACTCCGGCATTCCGATAAAGATCGCTCCATAAGTAAACCCATCCGCAGCCTTCTCAATACGGACGATCTCCAGAAAGGCATGCAGCACTTCCTGTGTCCAGATACGCAGATGAGACTCATAAACGGCTCCGATCTCCAACGGCTTGGAGCATGAAAATCCAACACCGGACTTGGACACATCAAGAATCTCGATCTCTACCTTTTCCTGTGTATCACGATCCAGTCTTTTAATGAATAAGGACGATGTTAATTTAATTCGGTTATTCTTTCTTCGCTCTTCCATAGTGTAACCCCTCCATTAGTATTATCTTACTCATAAATCCTGTTTTTGTAAAGTATCCGTAAAGAAACAGGCATCCCCGAAAGAGAAAAAACGATATTTTTCGCGTACTGCTTCTTCATAAGCGGCAAGAACATGTTCCCGTCCTGCCAGTGCACTCACCAGCATCACCAGTGTTGACTCCGGCAAATGGAAATTGGTAATCAGGCAGTCTAAAACCTTAAACCGGTATCCGGGATAAATAAAAATCTCTGTATTGCCACAGCATTCCTCCAGTCTTCCGTTTTCATCCGCGGCACTCTCAATCGTCCGGCAGCTTGTTGTTCCGACACAGATCACACGCCCACCGTTCTCCTTCGTCTGATTGATAAGCTCTGCGGCTTCCTGTGTCACCTGATAATATTCCGAATGCATATGATGCTCTAACACATCATCCACCTTCACCGGACGAAAGGTTCCCAGGCCCACATGAAGTGTCACATACGCAAGCTTCACGCCCTTCTGCTCAATCTGCTGCAGCAGCTCCTTTGTAAAATGAAGTCCTGCGGTCGGTGCTGCGGCAGATCCGTCAAACTTTGCATACACGGTCTGGTAACGGTTCTTATCCTTTAGCTTATGGGTAATATATGGTGGAAGCGGCATCTCGCCCAAAGAATCCAGAACCTCTTCCCAGATTCCATCATAATAAAACTTCACAAGACGGTTGCCCTCTTCGACTACATCCATGACCTCGGCTTTCAGTCTTCCGTCGCCAAAGACCACCCTGGCACCGGGACGCAGCTTCTTCCCCGGCTTCACAAGGGTTTCCCATACATCACCTTCTCTTCGTTTCAGCAAAAGAATCTCTACCGAAGCGCCGGTGTCTTCTTTCGTTCCCATGAGACGCGCCGGCAGTACTTTCGTATTATTCAAAACAAGGCAGTCTCCCGGTTTCAGATAATCAATAATATTCCGAAAAATTTCATGCTTCCATTCCCCTGTTTTCTTATCAACAATCAGCAATCGTGATGAGGAACGATCCTCCAATGGGTCCTGTGCAATCAGCTCCTGCGGTAATTCAAAATTAAAATCCGATGTCTTCATTAGATGGCTGCTCCCTTTAAGAATGCCACATAACCACGCTTTGTCTCATATACATCGGCCTTGCTCACAGCTTCCCAGGGCGCATGCATATTTAATACGGCTACGCCGCTGTCGATAACGTTCATGCCGTATAAAGCAAGAATGTAGGCAATCGTACCGCCGCCGCCAAGATCTACACGGCCAAGCTCTGCTGTCTGGAAATGAATGTTTTCCTTTTCAAAAATACTGCGGATATGTGCCAGATATTCTGCATTGGCATCGTTGGAGCCGGACTTTCCTCTGGCTCCGGTGAATTTATTGAAGACCATACCGCCACCAAGATAAGCTACATTTTTCTTATCAAAGCTGGCTGCATAGGTCGGATCAAACGCACTGCTGACATCCGAAGAAAGCATACAGGAGGATGCCAGGCATCTGCGTACATTAAGCTCTGAATACTCTCCCATGAGATTGAGCACTTCAGCTACCATATTTTCAAAGAAATGGGACTGCATACCGGTTGCTCCGACGCTTCCGATTTCTTCCTTATCCACTAACAGGCAGCAGGCCGTTCTTTCCACACTCTTCATTTCGAGCATGGCCTTTAAGGAGGTAAATGCACAGACTCTGTCATCCTGTCCGTAGCTTAAAATCATACTGCGGTCAAAGCCGGCTTCTCTTGCCTTTCCGGCTGGAACCACCTCAAGCTCTGCGGAAATGAAATCCTCCTCATCCATGTCATAGTTCTCTTTGAGGATATTGAGAATGCCCTTCTTTACGGCATCCTTGCCTGCGGATTCGCCCTTCTTTTCCTTTTCTTCCTCAGAGAACGTAAGCGGCTTATTTCCAACGATAATATCCAGTGCTTCTCCTTCGATCACCTTGGCTGCCTTCTTTTCCAGCTGTTCCTGCGCCAGATGAATGAGAAGATCGGAAACAAAGAATACCGGATCATCTTCATTTTCACCGATGTTCAGTTCAATTGTTGTTCCATCCTTCTTCACAACCACACCATGAATTGCAAGTGGAATCGTTACCCACTGATACTTCTTTACGCCACCATAATAATGGGTGTCAAGATAAGCAAAACCACCGTCCTCATATAACGGATTCTGTTTGATATCCAGGCGTGGGGAATCGATGTGTGCACCGAGAATATTCATTCCCTCTTCCATCTTCTTCTCACCGATATGGAATAATGCAACAGACTTATTCATCCATACGGAATAAACCTTGTCGCCTTTTTTGAGCCTGCCGCCTTTTTTGATGATATCCTGTAATTCCTTGTATCCGGCTTCTTCTGCCATATTTACAATATAGTCCACGCATTCCCTTTCCGTTTTGCATTCGGAAAGGAATCCGCGGTATGCTTCATTCAATGCTTCCAGTTCTTTTAACTGCTTTGTACTATAGGTTTCCCAGACATTTTTCTGTTCCATGTTCTGCCTCCGTTTTCTATATAGTATTACCTGATTACCAGTATATCACACTTATGCTCTCAGATCGATATCCAGATCATTCTTCAGTGTTCTGCAAATCTTATCTACGAACTTCTGAATTGCTTCTGCATCAAAGGCTTCTTCCTTCGGCGCAAAAGTGATGGTATAAGCCATGCTCTTCTTTCCTTCCGGAATCTGTCCGCCTTCGTATACATCGAACAGCCTGATCTCCTTGATGTATTTGTTCGCTCTGCGGATGCATTCCTCTACCTGTCCATAGGTAATGTCCTTATTCATAACAAGCGCAAGATCACGCTTTTCTTCAGAGAAGCGGTTCAGAGACTCGAATACTCTCTTCTTACCATACCACGCTGACAGCTTCTCCAGATCCATTTCCAGAATAAAGGCACTGGTACGCATATTCAGTTCATCCTGAATGTCATAAGCAAGCTTTCCGAAGTAACCGATCACTTCACCTTCGCACAGCACATCTACCGCCTGATAAGGATGCAGGAACGGCTTCTCTGTGGGAGTATAGGTAAAGGTTACATCCAGACTTTCTGCTATCGTATTTGCAATGCTCTTCATGGTATAAAAGCTTTCCTGAAGACCGAAAATACCGATGCACAGGGTATCCTTTTCCTCCGGATACTCAGTTAACGGCAGGGACTTCGGAATAAACTTCTTTGCGACTTCAAACAGTCTTCCGGAGAGAATGCCATTCTTCTCATTTCTGGCAATTGCATTTACCATGGAAGGAGCAAGTGTTGTCCGCATCAGGGACAGATCCTGGTTAATCGGATTTAACAGCCTGATCGCATTGCGCTCCTGCGCATCCTCAGGAAACTTCATCAGATCCAGGTCTGCCGGGGAGAAGAAGGAATAATGCATACATTCATTGATACCGATGGCACATAAGGTTCTCTTTAAGGCAAGTTCACCCTTCTGCTTCTTATTCAAACCTCCCATGGTAACCTGTGCAGTCGGAAGGAAGGTCGGCACAATATGATCATATCCGTACATACGGATCACTTCCTCTGCCACATCCGGATAACGCTCCACATCGTTCTCACCATTCGGAAGCATATCTTCACGATAAGCCGGTACATGGATCGTCAACTGATCACCATCTACCGTAGGTGCAAAGTCGAGATTCTTCATAATGCGGACAATGTCTTCTTCCGGTACAGTAATACCAAGTACGCCGTTTACTTTGGAAATGCTGACCTTCATTTCGGTCGGTTCAATAGAATTACCGGTATTAATATCTACATGTGTGGAGGAAACCTTACCACACTGTAATTCTTCGATCAGATGTAATGCTCTCTTCATGCCAAGAACAGTAGAATACTCGTCCACACCCTTTTCGTAACGGGCACTGGCATCGGTACTCTTTCCAAGACTTCTTGCAGTCTTTCTGACACTGTCTCTTGCAAACTTCGCAGACTCAAAGATCACGCTCTCTGTGGTATCACGGATTTCGGAATTCAATCCGCCCATGACACCTGCAAGGGCAACCGGCTTAACACCGTCGCAGATGACCAGATTATCTGTGTTCATTTCATATTCCTGTTCATCCAGGGTAATGATCTTCTCTGCATCCTTTGCTCTTCTGACGCAGATCTCATTTCCCTCCAGGTAAGAGCCGTCAAATGCATGCATCGGCTGTCCGATTTCCTTTAATACATAGTTCGTGATATCAACGACGTTGGAAATGGAGGCCATGCCAACCAGGGCAAGACGTCTCTTCATCCACAGCGGAGACTCTCCGATCTTTACATCATATACATAATGGGCGCTGTAACGGGGGCACAGATCCTGTGCTTCTACCGTTACCTTAAAGCCATCCTTCGTGACTTCGGTTTCGGTATAATCGGTTGCCGGCATCTTAAGCGGCTTGCCAAGCATTGCAGCCACTTCTCTTGCCATACCGAGAATACTCTGGCAGTCCGGACGGTTTGCGGTAAGCGCAATATCAAAAATCCAGTCATCCAGTCCGGTGATTTTCTTTACATCATCGCCCGGATTTACGTCTTCGGGAAGCACCAGTAATCCATTGTATTCAGCTCCCGGATACAGATCCTCGGTAAGTCCCAGCTCGACACCGGAGCAAAGCATTCCGTTCGATTCATAGCCACGGAGCTTGCCATTCTTAATGGTCATCACACCCTCTACCGTCTTATGATCCTTTGCGGTTGCATAAACGGTTGCGCCGGGAAGGGCTAACGGGAACTTTCCACCTGTACAGACATTGTCTGCACCACAGCATACCTGCATCGTGCCATGTGCGCCTGCATTGACCTGACACACATGAAGGTGGGTATCCGGAATCGGTTCACAGGATTCAATAAGACCAACAACAATATTGCTGACATCCCTGCCCAGTTCGTACTTTTCTTCTACTTCAAAACCGGCATCAAACAGCTTCTTCTCTAATTCATCCGGCGTTACATCCACATCTACATATTCTTTTAACCAGCTTAATGGTAATATCATAATCTGTTTCCTCCTGACTATTTCTCATTGATCTGCTCTAATACACGTAAATCGGAATTGAACAGCAGCTTAATGTTGTTAATACCGTATTTGAGCATGGCAATACGCTCCAGTCCCATACCAAAGGCAAAGCCGCTGTACTGCTCAGAATCAATGCCGCAGTTTTCAAGCACACGCTTATTAACGACACCGGCACCTAAAATTTCAATCCAGCCGGTTCCCTTACAAAGGCTGCACCCCTTGCCGCCGCATTCAAAACAGCTTACATCCACTTCTACCGAAGGTTCTGTGAACGGGAAATAGGAGGGACGAAGTCTCGTGGTTACGCCCTCACCGAAGACCTTCTGTACAAATACATCAAGCATACCCTTTAAGTCTCCGAGGGTAATCCCCTTATCTACAACAAGTCCCTCCATCTGGGAGAACATCGGAGAATGGGTGGCATCATCATCGGAACGGAATACCTTACCGGGAGATAAAATCTTAATCGGCGGCTGCTTCTTCTCCATAACATGAATCTGTCCTGCAGAGGTCTGGGTACGAAGCAGGAATTCCGGAGAAAGGTAGAAAGTATCCTGCATATCCCTTGCCGGATGATCCTGCGGGGTATTCAATGCCGTAAAGTTATAATAATCGGTTTCGATTTCACTTCCTTCATAGATTTCAAACCCCATTCCGGCGAAAATATCAATCAGCTGATTTCTCACAAGGGTAACCGGATGAAGATTTCCGATTTTCACAGGTTCAGCCGGGATCGTAAGGTCGATCTTTTCTCTTTCATATTTATGCTGAAGCTCTAATTTCTTCATCTTCTCTTCCATGTCGGCAAATTTATCAAAAGCCCATGTTTTTAATTCATTAACAGATTTACCGTAACCGGCACGTTCTTCCGGAGCAAGCTTACCCATGTCCTTCATGAGTTCACTGATCTTACTCTTCTTGCCCTCCAGATAAACATTCTTGAATTCATACAATTCCTTGGAGTTCTTTAATTCCTTCAGTTCCCCTTCGATCTTCTCTTTCAGGGATGAAAGCTTGTCTGATAATACCTGATCCTGCATACGTTTTACCTCTCTTTTCCTTTCATTTTTTGTTCCGCTCTACATCTACCTGTGCACTAACCTCGCTCTTCGTCTTCGACTCGACCTCACTAAGTGCACAGGTACCGTTCGCACTAAATTCGAACTTCGCCTTCGGCTCGTTCTCATTAAGTGCTCTACATGAAAAGTCCCTTGTATTCAAAAGAATACAAGGGACGAAATGATCCGCGGTACCACCCATGTTCCTGCCCACATTGTATGAACAGACACCTCTGAGCACTTAACGCGTGCAACGTTCTGATCTACTACAAGACTGATTCAATCAGAAAGCTCCGGTGGGAATTTCACTTCATGTCAGAACCTGAGGATGCTCACAGCCGATGGCAACCTCTCTCTGCAGGTAAACATGTCATTACTATACACCTTCACAGCATTTCGATATTTATTAATAACAAACACTCTACATAATCTTTATTCTAGTCAATCTCCAATTCCTTGTCAACAAGTATTTTGTTGATATAAGCCCCGACAAGAACCAGATTCATGCACACATACAGCCAGATCAGTAAAATCACGATCGTGGTAAGACTTCCATACATACTAAAGCCATTAAAGTATGTCACGTAAATTGAAAATCCGAAGGTTACCACCGTCCAACCAAGAGATGCCAGTACTGCCCCCGGAAACTGCTGGCGCAGCCTGCCACGCGGTCTTGGCAGATATGCATAGAGACAGGCAAGAACCAGCGTGATAATCAGGAAGAAAAAGAGATGTCTTCCACTGTTAAACGCTGTCATAAAGCTTGCGATACCATGAATTCTGCGGTCTAACAGATTTACAATAGCCTCTCCGAACACCATAATAAGCAGTGTCAGAATAATTACCAACAGAATCAGTACCATATAAAAGCTGGTCACAATACGGAGAATGAAATAATTCCGCTTTTCTTCCACTCCATTGATAACATTCAGCCCACGCAGCAGTGCGAGGAGTCCCTTGCCTGCCGACCACAGGATCGCTACAATAGATAAGGAAATGAGCCCCACCGACTGCCGATACACATCATTAATAATAGAAATAGCCAGCGGCTCCACCGAAGACGGTACGATTTCAATCACTACCCTCATGAAGTCCGCCCTTGTAAGAGGTACAAACGGAATGATCGCACACAGCAGCATCAAAGACGGAATCAGAGAAATAAACAGGAAAAAGGCAGAGCTTGCCGCATAAGCTGTCACGTTCTTCTTTGACAGCTCCATACACAACAATATGATTCGAATGATCCTTTTCTTCAGCATAAGCAGTCCTGTTCTCCTGATTTCCAAATAAAGCTTCATATCCATCTGCTTTTTCCATATGTCCGCAATTTTACCATAATCAGTATTTTTTCGCAAGCTGACAATTCCAGTAGAACATAGCAAGAATCTCCTCATACGTCTTACCGGACTGCGCCATGGCCTTTGCTGCATTCTGCGACATGCCGACACCATGACCGAATCCACCACCATAAAGTGTAAATCCTGTGATACCCTTTTTCCCCTTTTGCAGATCCATCACAAAATAAGCGCTTGGTAAAATAGTAGAAAGTGTATATGCCGAGTCATCCTGCCGGATTACCTCTCCTTCCTGATTCAAAACATAACGGATCTCATATTCTCCCTCCACCTGAAGCTCTCCCTGATCGGTACTGATCACCAGTGTCCGTGCACTTCCTCCTGCTGCACGCCTTATAATTTCCATGTCCTTTACTTTCTTAAAATCGGCAAAAGAAATCCCCCGTTCCTGCAGTTTCTTTTTTAAAAGATTAATGTCTAAGTCATTCACGGTATAGCTCCAGCGATACCAGGGTTCCTCTTTCTCATAATCCTCTTCATGAATGGTAGTGAGATATTCACGAAGCGCTTCTTCCTGTTCACTCTTCTTCTGCAATTCATCTGTCTGTGTCGTATCTGTCTGCTCATTGATCTCCTGTGATTCATTGTTTTCATCCTGCGCAATATGTACACTCCTTAAATAAGGAGCTGCATCCTCTCCTTCTTCTTTCCAGATGCGGTCATCTGTCCCGTAACCGCAGGACGTGGAATAATAATATGCAGTGATCGGCTTTCCATCCTGCAGCAGCAGCTCCCCTTCAGTCTGCCGTACCGCATCGGTTGAGCTCTTCTTTTCCATAATATTGTTATAAACCTGATAATTCACACTGTCGTCCACATGCGCGCCCAGTGCCGGCAGTCCGGCATGCTCCAGATAGCCATAGGAGTAGGTTCTCGCACACACAGCCTGGGCTTTCAGGCTTTCTGACGGATAAGTGGATGGCATCTCACTTGGCACAACGGCATACAGATATTCCTCCAGCAGCAGCTCATTAATCAGTAAAAGTCCATCCTCCGTCTTATGAATTTCGAAGTTTCCACGGTAAGACGGCACTCCCTGATTCCGATGCGCCGACAGAAGATCCGTTCTTCCGGAGTTGGTCGGATTCACAACCTTTAGCATCCCTTCTTTCAGATAATCTGTATCCTGTGTCAGGACAAGCTTTTTTCCTGCCGGTAGCGGTTCTTCCTTTCTTTCACCGTTTTCAAGATAGGACAGCATGAGCTCCTCCGAAGACTGCAAAACAACCTCCTTATGATACAATCCCCGGTAATCACTCTGCTGAATAGCCACACGGATATACTCCATTCGTTCCTTCGGAAGAATTAAGAAGGCACAGATCTTTCCATCCTTTATAAGATAATCCGTAAAAGTATAACCGATGGGAATGTCATTGGTATTGCTGCTATGCACCTCTTCCTTCTGATAATACCCTTCGCATACTTCTCCAAAGGGAATTTCTCCCTGCTCCTCCAAAGTAACTGCATGTTCCGTCACCTGCAGTGTCTTTCCGCTGATGATTTCTCCATCCTCTTCATAAGAAATAAGCTCCCCTCCCCTAAGACCAAGTGTCACGATCTGCTCGGATCTCTGCTTCTGCGTACAGGGGTGGTACAGCTCACAGCCCCGGTAAAAAAAGCGAATACCGCTCTCATCGGCTTCTTCCAGATAAGCTTCGGAAAACACAATCGGATCTGTCATTTTTTCCCTGATGGCCAGTAATGTGTTTTCCATACGGTAGGCATCGACATTTATGTAATTTAACCGGGCAAACTCATCGGAAATGTAGGAATATACCGTACCATCCACAGCAAGAAGCTGTCCTTCTGCAAGCTCCGGTTTATGTACAAAATCCTTTCCTCCAATGATCCCGATGGTTTCTTTACAGATCTGCCGGTCCAGCTCATGATATGTAAGGAACTGGTCGAATGCCTCATACCAGTCTTCTTCTTTCATATACTGCCCTATTTCCTGATATACCTCCTCCGGATCGGTTTTCAAAAGCTCTGCACTCTTGTCTGTTAAGATCTGCATCTCTCCTGTAAAAACCATTTCTCCGACATATTCCGGTTCCGACCGGTCCTTATAAAAAAACAGTAAAAAGGTAAGCAACGCCGCCAGTACTAAGATGGCAATCAGCTTCCAGCGGATCTGCATATGACGATTCATTCTTCTCTCTCCTTAAAATACAATAAAGAGTCCGCCTGAGACTTCTTTGCATGCGGGCGGAGCTTTTGACTTTATAGCAAGAAAAAGCAGTGCATCCGCACTGCTTTTTCTTTAGAATAGCCCCCGAAATGCTGTTTCCTGCCTTTTGACTCCTAGCAAGGCTAGGTGGGTGACCGCAGCCTTACTTTTGCCTTCCCTTCCAATCCTTATTGCTAAGTGAGGGCTTGACAGCCATAAGGTAATATAGGAATCCCGTTTAAAGTATCTGTAGGTTCAAAAATAACAAGAAACAAAAACACATTTCGGGTTGTTTTTATTATATCCAAAACACAGATAAAATACAACCTATTTCAATAGTTTTTGTATCTGGATCATGCCCCATCCCTGCTTGTTCCATGGTTCTCCCAGATCTCTTGCGGTATGCAGTAATTTTGTTTTCGCTTCTTCATTTGAGATCTCCGGATTTTTCTGTAAAAGCAGGGCGAGACCGCCGGAGACCACCGGTGTTGCCATTGAAGTACCGCTCCGCGCAATATAGGGATTTTTCTTATAACCGGAATTACATGATATAATTTTCGTTCCCGGTGCAACAACATCCGGCTTTTTCATGGCATAGATGCTGGGTCCTCTTCCGGAATGATCCTCACACAGATTTTTTGCCTTGCCAAAATAACCGCCTTCATTGCAGCCCACCGTAATGACATCCTTTAAAGCTCCGAGAAGTGAAATTGTCATAGGCTCCGGTCCGGAATTTCCGGCAGCGCACACAATCACGATCCCACTCTTCCAAAGCTCCTCCATGCATCGCAGAAGCTCCTTCATCTTCTCCTCGTTCCTGCACTCTGCAATTCCAACTGAAATATTCACAATCCGGATGTTCCATTCCCTGCTGTTTTGCAGAATCCATTCCATTGCCTTTATCATATGATCAATCCGTCCCTCACCGCGGTTGTTCAATACCTTTCCAATCACCAGACGGCATCCCGGATGCATTCCGCTGTAAATCCCGCGTGACAGCCTGCCATTTCCGGCAACACAGCCTGCCACATGTGTCCCATGTCCACTATCATCATAAGCACCTGTCTGCTCATTTACAAAATCCCGGAACACCAGAATCTGCTCCCTTAAATCCGGATGTGAACTGACTCCGGTATCCAGTACTGCCACTCCGACCGCCGGATTCCGTCTTCCCACATGCAGCACAGCTGTCTGCAGCTCTTTCGTTAGTCCGATCTGACGCTTTACCCGATACATAATAAAAACTTCCGGCTTTTTCTTTATCATATGCCGGAAGTCTTGTTCGGTTTATTTATATACCATATCCTGTAACTATTCAGAACCCCATTCGTAAAACCGCAGCTAACGCAGCTTTAGTTTTACTCACGCACTGGCTTTTTGCCCTGTCCCTTGTAAAAAAGAAAGACACAGGCAAGCGCTGCAAGTCCAAGAGCCAGAAACCACTTTGGATGAATCAGATCCCCGGTATCCGGGGTATTATCCCTGCTTCCACCACGGATGATAGCTTTACCGTTACTGACCACCCCGGTTCCACCGAAGCTGTCATATTCATAAATGCCATAGGGAGAAAAGTGACTGGTGGTAAAACGGATCTTATTCTCTCCGTTGCTTTCAGTTACCTCATAATTGACTGCTTCTAACTGTCCATCGTCATCCAGTGTAACCACATGCATCTGATCTGTTGAAATACCATCCGGAACAGGCAGTTCCACCGTTGCAGTCTGCTTGCCCAGCTTATGAATCGGAACCGTATCCGTCTCATCCATCAAAGAGATTTCATACGCCTGCAGTTTGGAAGGAGTACGTCCTCCATATAATTCACCGTAGGCGTCACCGATTCTTGCTGCGGCATCCTCAGATTCCCGGATATGAAGAATAAAGCCTTCCTCACTTCCCGGAATTGTAATGTCGTGCATCATATCCGATGCTTTGCTTACTCCCTGATTCTGTGCAAGCAGGGTTCCCTGCTCGTCATAAATAGTTCCCTGATATCCATAAATACCATCCTGCAGAATTGTGTTTTCAAAATCAGAAACACCTGTGGGTACAATCACTTTATTTAAGTTTCCGGAAAATGCATAAGTCCGGTCTTCTTTATTCAACGCACGGGAAGAATCGGTTCCATAGGTCAGCTTCGGGAGTGCCGTTCCTTCCATGGTAACCGTATCGGTTCCACCACTCAGATCGTACGCAGCAATTCCAATTTCTTCTACAGAGGAAGGTATGGTCACATTGGATAAAGCACACCCCTGAAACGCTCCTGCTCCAATTGTTTTCACATTCTTTCCACCATTTACCGTGGTCAGATTGTGACAGCCTTTAAATGCATCCTCGCCAATCGTTTCTACGGTATCCGGCAGATTCACGGCTGTAATTCCCATATGATCCCGTAATACACCATCACTGACCTGCTTTACGCCACCTGGAATATTAACAATACTGTCCGCTCCCAGATATCCGATCAGGATGCCATCTCCCGCTACCACAAACGGATAGGTTGCAGAATGATTGTTCTCTAAGAACGGTGTTTTGGCAAACGCATAGTCATCAATCTCCGTTACAGTAGACGGAATCTGTACGGACTGCAGGCTATCACAATGATAAAACGCACCATAACCGATCTTCGTCACTCCCTCCGGAATTACAATCGCTTCAAGTCCGCTTCTTGCAAAAGCAAAGTCACCGATTTCCGTAATTCCTTCCGGAAATTCATAGGAAGTAAGATCTGCATTCTGGTAATAAGCCTGAGAGGCAATCTTGTCCTGAACTACCGTATATTTCGGGAATCCTTTTCCCTTCTCTGCATTGTCTGCAAGCAGATTTCCGATTGTTTCATCGGAGGTGCTCTGCGAAGAAGCATCGCCCTGTGACTGAACCTCTCCTCCAAGCTGTGATAAGTCAAGTGTTGCATTCTGTACCGGCATGCCCTGCTGTACCTTCGCCTTGCCGTTATCAATAAAAACAAGCGCTCTGCCTGTCACAATACTGGACTGTCCAAGCAATACCTGATTCTCTACCGCTTCAGAGGTAGTTGTCATGGAGGGAGCCGGAGTGGGATCTGCATTGCTTATTGCATCCGTATTGTTCTCCAAACCAGCATCTTCTGGTTGGTTTGCTGTAACTGCTGTCTGCTCCGGACTTACTGTATTTGTTTTGGATGCTGTATCTTCTGCTGTTGTAGGCGTTCCGCCGGCTGCCGGAGCTGTCGTGGCTGCAGAACCGTTCTGTGACTCATTCGTACCGGTAAGGTTCTGCGGCTGTACCGTCTGTGCCTGCTGCACATCTGCATATTCCACCTGTTCTACCGGTGTTTTCTGCATGTTCTGTGCATAATTCCAGGCATAGGAACCCTCTTTCGCACTAAGCTTCACATTGGGACAACCATCAAATGCCGTATCCTGGATATTGGTTACGGATTCCGGAACCTCCACATGCTGTAAGCTCACACAGTCTTCAAATGCCTTGGCTCCGATACTCTGCGTTGGCAGATGAATCGAAACATCCGTCAGATTACTGCAATTCGAGAATGCATAGGACGGAACCTCATAGAGACCGCTCCCTAACTGTACCTTCTTAAGAGAATCATTGCCCCAGAAGGCATACGCCATGATTGTCTTTACATCATTGGTCAGATTTAAGGCTTCCTTCTGCGAAGACGGTAACAGGAAGTACAACGTTTCATGCTCTTTGCCATACAGAATTCCATCCTCCATAAATAAATAGGGATTGGCATCGGATACCTTAAAATCCGTCAGTGCCTTATCCCCTGCGAAAACACCACTTCCAAGCTTCTTTACACCGGAGCCGATCGACACATGGGTCAGAGATGTATCATTACTGAAGGCGCCTGCATCAATCTGCTCCACGCCATCCCCGATATTCACCGTCCGCAGATAATCACAGTTTGCAAATGCACCATTCCCAATCTGCTTTACTTTACCGTCAATATTGACTTTCACAATATTGTCATTGTTGGCAAAGGCCTCTTCTCCGATGATCTGTACATCATCCGGAATAGACACGACTTCCGCCGTGCCTGAATACCGGAGCAGCTTATTTCCTTCCATTTGAAAATCAGATGCAGTGCCTGCCGCCTCCGCATCTGATACCGGTACCTGGGTAACTGCTACTGCAGTCAGCAATAGCAGCACCCCGATTGTTTTTGATATCTTTTTATTCATACCATCCACCTTATGCTGTTCTGGTCTTAGGCAGCTTCCGGTCTCTCTTGAAGAACAGGATCAGCGAGAGACTCGCAAGGCCTAATGCAAGGAACCACTTAGGATGAATCGGATCTCCGGTCTTCGGAGTTGCATCAATTGTTCCTTCAGTCAGATTTGCTGTATTCACATAAATCACATAGGGTGAAAAATGTGTTGCAGTAAAGTTCACACAGGGAACACCATCCACAGTTGTAAATCTGGTATTCAGATCTTCAATGGTTCCTCCCAACGTGGATGCTACTTTATTATTTCCTGCATACTGTGCCAGATCATCCGGCAGCGGTAACGTAATATTCACAGAAATTCCCGAAGTATCCGCAATCTTGGTTCTGCCTGTGGAATCATACAGACTGATGTCCATCGGTAAATACTTCACCCTGCTGATATCTCCGAATTTTGCCTGTAATGCCTGTACAGCCAGATCATTTGCAGTCTGGTCTTCGGTTACCTTAACCACAAAGTTATCAGTAGATCCTGCTACAGTCGCACCCGCAAGATTCGTGTTGGAAATCCCCGGCTTCGTTACTTCTACGGTCGTTCCGCTGTTGCGGTTCGAATTGCTTCCAGAGCTTCCGTTCGATGAGGAGCCTCCATTTGAGGAGTTTCCCGAGCCACTGTTGCTGCCCGAGCTTGCAGATGAGCCACTTCCGGTCTTATACGTTGCCGTAATGGCAACATTGGCTGCCGGCATAGTAAAGGTTGTTGAAGTAGCTTCTGCATTTGCAAATCCCACTCCTGCTGTTGATGTTGTCCACTTGTCAAACTGTTTTCCAACACCCATATCATAAGCATTCAGGGCTACAATTGCTCCTGCCGGATAGCTTCCGCTTCCGCTTCCACCGGATACACTTACGGTATACTTCTTCGTGTTATCACCATTGTTACCATTGTTATTGTTTCCAGCCGTTGAGGACGGTGAAGCCGATGCACCTGATGAAGAACCTCCGCTTGGTGACGCACCCGGATTCGTTGAACCTTTCTCATATGCTGCAACAATGGTCAGGTCTGTAGTTACTTTAGAGAACACTGTTTTATCCGGATACCATCCTGTAAAAGTATATCCATCTCTCGTCGGAACTGCCGGCTCTACCGCAGCTTCTCCATCATTGACCTTTTGGACACTGATAGCAGTCATCTTATTTTTTTCATAAGCATAGAACGTAACCGTATGTCTGCTCTGATCTCCCGAATTATCCGTATATTTTGCAATAACCGTCAGATCCTTGGAAACATTATGATAATCCGGTGTCCATCCAGCAAAGGTAAATCCTTCCCTTACAGGATCTGTCGTGGGAGGCGTTGCGCTCTTTCCATCTTCAATATACTGCGGATTGGTAAATCCGGTCTGTGAAATTACCGTTCCATCCCAGTCTAAGAATTCCACCTTATAGATGCTGCCTCCAAAACTCGGCCACACATCCGTATCCTTCGTAATTTTGGTATAATCGGTCCATCCACTGAACATATAACCTTCATGTTTCGGTGTGTCAGTTGGAGGAACTGCATCTTCTCCGTCACGAACCTTTACCTTGTGGAACAGGATCTTATTTGATGTGTCCGGATAGTTTGGATAATCCCAGAAAAATACCGTATGTTCCAAATATACCTTCCCGTATTCAGGCTTAATGTAATCGTACGCCTTAGCATACCGGTCAGCGGTTGTTCCCTGTACACATTGAAATGATATGGTCTGCTGCTGACCTTCATTATTTTTGAAGGCATCTTTCTCTATGTACGCCTGGTTTCCGGGGATTGTCAGAACACGGATTTTACTGTTTTGGAATGATTTAGCCTCAATATTCTTAACCGTATCAGGCAGAATAACACTATTTAAATCTTCCATATCATAAAATGTCTTTTCAGGAATATCAACAACAGAGGTGTCGGAAAGATCAACCGTTCCAACGTGATCACAATCCATAAATGCTTCTGCCTTGATTTCCGAAACTCCAGACAATTCCTCCGGTCCAACAGAATACGATCCAACTGTTTCTCCACGTCCTGCCAGACACTCGACTAAAGTCTTTCCATTCGCAGTTGTCTGATATAAGATACCATCCTGATAAGACAGATTATCGCCAAGACAGGTTATGGTATTTAATTTTGTACAGCCACGGAACGGACGCTTTCCAATATCAGTAATATTTCCCCCAAGTGTCACCTGTTCAAGTGCGTCACAATTCTTATCCGTTGTAACATGACCATTGGCTGGATTGATTTCCTCCACAGCCCCAAATGCATAATCTCCGATTTTGCCAGCCTTGATGATCGAAACATTCTTAAGGGCATTGCAGCCGGTAAATGTAAACGGTTCAATTTCATCTACACCATTTAATACAATAGAACTGATCTTGGTATCCGGTTCCGCTATCTTCTCTGCTTCACCGGCAGAATTCACTTTGTAACCGGAGAACAAGCCCGGTTTCAGGCTGTCCACATTCGTAGGAACGACAACATTTAAAGCTGCATTAACAATCTGCATCTGCTCTTCTGTCGGAGGAACGGATGGATCAGGGGTCGTATATTTTTGATATGCATCCCTGATCTTATCCACATATGACTTAACTTCTTCATTGTCTGTTTCATCCACATACGGCAATGCTTTTACCCAGTCTGTAAGCTTCGAATCGTCTCCATAGAGTTCGTATCTTGGATAACTCTGCATCTGGGCGCTTCCGGTATTCGTTGTAAAATCATATACATACTTTACTTCTATATTAGTCGGAAAACCACTATGACAGGTAATCCATGACTTATTCTGACTTGGATTATGAATGGTATTCTCTGGTGTCATCGCATAAATGAAAGGTACAGTGTCTTCTCCACTATCATTCATCATTGCACCTACGAAAGTAAGCTCCGGATCCTTGTTTGTAATGGAATCTCCACAGGAAACCACCTGTGTCCGGAATGCATCCGTGCCAATATACTGTATGGTAGATGCATTATCAAAGCTGACGGTTTTCAGATTATGGCTTCCCTTAAATGCTCCATCTTCAATACGCTCCACGGTTTCCGGAATCGTAACTCTTTTAATGGAACATGCATCGTTAAAACATCCCGTTCCAATAGAAGCAATTCCATAAGGTCCGATAGTCTTCGGGATCACTACATTCTCCGGATCTCCTTCTAACCAGATCTTAATTAACTGGTTCTGATCATTTACCTGATAGGTAATAGAAGAAGTTCCATTTTTTTCCTTAATTACAATTTCATATACTTCTTTGTCAAAATACTTATACGCGATCTGATGATCGTTTGCTGTTTTATGGAGCTGTGAACGACCATTACGGTCATTCGTATCCGTATCTGCTCCCCAGAAATAAAAGCTTTCCGGAACCGTATTCTTAAAGCCCTCAAAAGTAAACGGATCACTGGCAGGGTCAACACCTGTATTTGTCGTTTCAGCAAAGCTCATGAACTTATTAGGAACCTTCACAAACTGAAGATTCGAGCATCCTTCAAAAATACCAATCTGTAAATCACTCTCTGCATATTGTGTAGGGAATGTTAGTGAACCTAAAGAACTGCAATTCTTAAATGCCGAATTACCAATGGTCTGTAACATCGTATCAAGCTCACTGCCACCACACAGATCTATCGTCTGAAGACGAGTACAGCCTTCAAAACAGGAATCGCCAATAGCCTTTAACCCAATTGGAATTGTAATACTCGTCAATGCCGTACAATTATAAAATGCATCTTTGCCAAATGCCTGAATATTGGAGTTCGTTGGAATATCACAGTTGCTTAAACGGATACAGTTTGCAAATGCTCCGTTTCCGACCGTCTGCAGATTGTTTCCAAAGGAAACACTCTGTAATGTTGCACACCCCTGAAATGCATAATCACTGATGCCTGAAAGATTCGAGCCGATCTGCAAATTCGTAATATTAGAATTATTCGCAAAAACCCCATCATCCGGATTCTCCCGGTATTTTCCCTTATGTACTTCCCAGCTTGCAATATACTGGACTCCCGTATCCTTATCTGTGGCTGAAACTGCATCCACAAACTGCTGACCAATATACTTCACAATCGCATCAATACGGTAATGAGCCTGTGAAGATGGATGAATTAACGTACCATTTGGTTTGTCCGGTGTCACACTGTTCTTTTCCTGATAATACAGCTGTGTATCATCCTGATCTCCCCAGATAGATCTTTGCTCATAATAGCATGGCTTCTGATTAGTTACCATAATGGGTTCCACCGGATAATCCTTCTGAACCTCATGTTCTGTTCCATCTTCACCCATTTCTTTTTCTGTATTACGATAAACCAGTGTACTTCCATCGGAACCATAATATAACTGATTCCGGTTAACAATGATGGATTCTCCCTTTTGAGAGCCAGACGGTATCACATCATGTCCATAATCCCCATACTTAACTGCGGGAACCCTGTAAAGCAACACTCCGGCATTATCCGTTGCCTGTTCATACACATCATAAAACATAAATTCATCATTCTGTGTAACCAGACAGAAATAACCATCAGAAGAGGTCTGTTTATATTTCTTAAACGCCTCCATGGTATCCGGGATCGTCAGGGAACTCTCTGCTAACGCATTTGCATTATAATTCAGAATAACCGCATATTTGTTACCACCGCTATCCGGATCAACATAAGCAAACTGAAATCTTCCATCACCGGATGTATATACAATAGAATCATCCGGCACATAGGGAATGGTATTCTTGGTTGCCGCCTGTATCGACGATGCCGGACTTCCTTTCACACTTGTCTCTGTTTTATTATTATCCCAGACCCATACTTTTCTTTCCGGCTTTGAAGTAGCAGTAGGTTCTGCATTTACTCCCGTCACCGGAATTGCAGCAACTACAATAGCGGAAACCATCAGCAGTGCACCGATTGTTTTCCGGATCTGTCTTCTTAATTTTCTGTTTTTCTTTTTTGCAACTTTTGTCATTGAAAAACCCAAGCCTTTCTTTTACTGTGCATTTCGTAACTGTTCAGTACCTTCACAGTTACGATGCAAAATCCATTCCAAATCG
>ENA-ORSL01000960-ORSL01000960.1-human-gut-metagenome-genome-assembly--contig:-NODE-960-length-26350-cov-4.030614_pt1 | contig 26350 bp, 21 predicted proteins | sample MGYA00242190_ERZ509157 | MGnify/ENA primary metagenome ERZ509157 (study PRJEB26280, sample SAMEA2338664) | human gut metagenome | biome: human gut; feature: human-associated habitat; material: faeces...
CCTTCGCCCCGGGGGAGAAGCCGATTGTAGCCTTCGCCCCGGGGGAGAAGCCGATTGTAGCCTTCGCCCCGGGGGAGAAGCCGATTGTAGCCTTCGCCCCGGGGGAGAAGCCGATATAACGCAAAAAAGGGGCTGTCGCTATGCGTTTTCACGTTTTGCGACAGCCCCATAATGTATATTCTGTTTTAATTGCCGAAGAACTGGTTCCAGTCAAACGCGGACGTTGTTGTGGTTGTGCCTTCGCTTGAGCCTGTATCTTCTACCAAAGTTACAGTCACATCAAACTCCGATATTTCATAGTTTTGATTTATTCTGCAAAGCGTAAGGGTGAGCTTATCGCCGACCTTGCCTTTTTCTATTTTTTCAAGCAATACGTCGGAGGAGTCCATATCTTTTCCGTCAACTTTTGTGATAAGGTCGCCGACCTGCGCTTTTGAGCCTTTAAGCGAGCTGTCGTCACTTATTTTGGCAATGACAAGCGAGCCGCTGGGCAATCCTTTTATCTGAACTACCATTGCGTACTGCTGATAGTTTGAAGCAGGGGCATAGCTGATGCCGAGCTTGGGTCTGTTTGTAACATAACCGTTTGAAATAAGGTCGTCAATTATTGCTTTTGCGGAAGTAATCGGAATCGCAAAGCCCATGCCCTCATACTCGGTAGAGGCAATTTTTGACGAGTTGATGCCGATAACCTGACCGCTTGAATTTATGAGCGCACCGCCGGAGTTGCCGGGGTTAATTGCCGCGTCGTGCTGTATGCACTTCATATCATAACCGATTTCGTTGCTTACGGGTCTGTCAATTGCGGAAATCATGCCTTTTGTATATGAACCGAAGAACTCTGTGCCGCCGGGGTTACCGATTGCATATACGGTTTCGCCGATTGCAAGCTTTGAAGAATCACCGAATTCAGCCGCCGTGAGACCTGTTTTTTCTATTGAGAGAACGCCTATATCTGTTTTTGAATCATATCCTACTATTTTAGCGTCATACTGGTTGCCGTCTTTATCCTGAACAACTACTTTGTAGCCGGAGGAGCTTGCACCCGAAATAACGTGAGCGCAGGTTATAATGTAGGTTCTTGTGGAGTCTGAATTTTCACCCATAATAACACCCGAGCCCTCGCCTGCAATGTTTGACTTGCTTGAGGACGATGAGTTTGGGTTTGATGAAAAAATCGAACTGCCTGTGGAATAAAGAATAATTCCGACGCATGAGGGTGAAACTTTATTATAAATCGCCGTGGGGGTAAGTGCTCCGTCGGACGAAGTGTTTGTTGCGGCAACTGTGGAGTCCGAAATTTTAAGCTCCGCATCGCCCTGACCTTTGGAGGTTTGCGTGTCGCTCTTCTTTGAGTCTTTTATAAGGAACGCTCCGAAAACTCCGCAGAAGACTACAACAACCGCGACCGCCGCCAAAATTTTGCGGCCTTTTTTCTTGCTCTTTTGTTTATCGTTACCGCTTGAAGCAGTCGGCTGAGAATAATTTGTGTTTTGCTGTGCCGAATAAGCATAGCCCGCACCCGAAGAATAGGGGCTGTAATTTGACTCCTGCTCGGGAGTATTTTGTGAAGAATATCCGTTTGAATTTGCGGCGGAAGATTGATACCAAGGCGCATCGTTTTCTGCCTTCTGCTGTGCTTCTTCCGTTTTTTCCTGAGGTTCGGAATCTACATTGACCGCTTCGGTATTTATATAACCGTTATCATTTTCGGTGCCGTCCTGATTATAATTTCTGTTTTGTTCATCCATATTTATGACCTCCTTAACCTGTGGGTTAGGTTTGATTGATTTTGTGATTTAATTATAACCGCCTGTTTTTAATAAATATTCGTTTTTTTGTAAACAAACGATAAACAAATCAATTTTTTATTATTGACTGAGCGGAATCCAAAACGAAAAATCAGTGTAGCTTTCATGGTCGCTCGTCGCTTTTATTTCGCCCGAGTGAAGATTGATTATACTTTTTACTATATAAAGCCCGAGCCCTGCGCCTTTGACGTCATAGCTGCGTGACTTGTCAATTTTATAAAATCTTTCAAATATCTTATCAAGCTCTTCGGCAGAAATTCCGTTGCCGCTGTTTCTGACAGAAACATACGCTTTTTCACCGTCGCTGAAAGACTTAAAAGAAATATATCCGCCGTTTGGGGTGAACTTTGTGGCGTTGTCGATTAGATTATAGATTACCTGCATGAGCATATCTTCGTCAGCCTTGACCATAACACTCTGCATGGTGTCAAGCCCCAATATTTCGATTGATTTTGAATTTATCTTTTTTTCAAAATTTAAAAGAGTTCTGAAAATGCTCTGCGATATGTCAAACTCTTTGGCATTTATTTTCATTTCTCCTGCTTCAAGTTTTGACATATTTAGCATACCCGTCACAAGGCGCGAAAGCCGCTTGACCTCATCGGAAACTATTTGCAGGTAATGTTCCTCCTGCGATTTGTCAATGGTTCCGTCCAAAATTCCGTCAATAAATCCGCCGATGGTTGTCATTGGCGTTTTAAGCTCGTGCGAAACGTTTGCCACAAAACTTCGTCTTGAACTTTCAAGCACTGCGAGCGAAGAAGCCATTTTGTTAAATGCCATGGCAAGCTCCGCCATTTCATCGTCGCCTTTTACACTGACTTTGTAGCTGAAATCACCGTCTGCATAATGCTTTGAAGCATAAGACATTTCTTTCAGCGGCTTTGTGATGCGATAAACCATACCGTATATTATTATTGCCGAAACCGCGAGAGCTATTGCCGCCGAGAAAAGCATTATCTTTACAATTCTCGAAACATATGTTGACCACGTTGAAACAACGGGTTTTGTTGCAAAAACTATGCCCACAACATTGTCGCCGGATGTTATCGGCGTGGCAACAACAAGCTGGCTCACGGTGAATGTTGTGCCGAGATTTGTTATCTCGCTGTATTCACCCTTTGCCGCTTTTTTCATAATGTCCTGCGGTATCAGATAGCCTGAGTGCTGCTCGCACTCGGTGCTGTTATGCGTCAGGCGGTTGTTCATCATTTCACGGCAAAGGATAACCTTGCCGTCCATTCCGCAAATAAAAATATCGCAGCTGTTTGCCGAACAAAGAGTATCAAGAGTGTTGCTCAAAATATATACCGGAGCAAACTGTGTAAGCGCGTTGCTTCTGTAACTGTGCATAAGATTTTGAACATTTTCCGCAACGACCTGCGTGTTGGTTGAAAGAGTGCCTGTTTGGTCGTCTCTCCATCTGCTCGTCTCAATCGTCAAAAACAATATGCTCATTATTGTAAGAGCTATAAGTATCATGGCAAACATATTGAGCATATATTTTCTGAACAGCTTGCTGCCCCTTTTTTTATTTTTCATGTTTAACCCTTCGTTTCAAACTTATAGCCTACGCTCCAAACCGTTGCAAGCTCCCATTTATCCGAAACGCCCGCAAGCTTTTCGCGTATTCTTTTTATATGAACGTCAACGGTTCTTGAATCTCCGTAATAATCAAATCCCCAAACCTCGTCAAGAAGCTGGTCGCGTGTAAATACTCGGTCGGGGTTGCTTGCAAGGTGATACAAAAGCTCCATTTCTTTCGGCGGAGCGTCAACTTTTTTGCCGTCTACAATAAGCTCATAGTTTGTAAGATTTATAGAGAGCTTATCATACTTGACTATTTTTACGTTATCCTCTGCCGCAGCCGAAGATGAGCGGCGAAGCACCGCCTTTATACGTGCAACAACCTCTTTGGTGTCAAAGGGTTTTGTAACATAATCATCCGCACCGAGTTCAAGACCGAGCACCTTGTCAAAGGTCTCGCCCTTTGCGGTGAGCATTATTATGGGTTTGTTTGAGTATTTTCTTATTTCTCTGCAAACCTGCCAGCCGTCAAGCTGAGGGAGCATTATGTCAAGGAGCGTAAGATCGGGCTGAAGCTGAGGGAAAGTTTTTACAGCTGTCATTCCGTCGTTTGCTATTGTGACGGAGTAGCCCTCTTTTTCAAGATAAAGTCTTAAAAGTTCGCAAATGTTGGTATCATCATCAACAACAAGGATTTTTTCGTTACTCATAATTGTCCTCTTCCCAATAATGTAATCTTAGGGTGCAAATGCCATACCCTATAAACTTATTATAAAAAGTAATTTGTATATTTTATGAACATAAAAATAACTTTTTGTAAGCTTTAAAATTTGAAAGCATATTTTGTGGTTGAGCGGAAGACTTCGCCTGCCTTGACCGTGCACTGGGGGAAGTCGGGGTGATTGGGTGTGTCGGGATAGAACTGCGTTTCAAGGCAAAAACCGGCATGCTTAATAAGCGGCAGAGAATTTTTACCGATTATCGTGCCGTCAAGGAAGTTGCCGGTATAAAGCTGAACGCCGGGCATATCGGTATGAACCTGCATTGTTATGCCGCTTGTCTCTTCGCTCACTGTTATAACCGCCCCTGCATTGTCGTTAAGGCAGAAGTTGTGGTCATATCCTCTGCACATAATAAGCTGCTCGTCGTTTGCACTTATATCCTTGCCGATTTTTTTGCTCTCGGTAAAATCAAACGCGGTGCCGCGGACATTTCTTATTTCACCGGTGGGTATGCTGTCGCAATCGGTGGGGGTAAATGAATCCGCGTCTATTTTAAGAGTGTGCTCCAAAACATTATTCTCTGTGCTGCCTGTGAGGTTAAAATATGTGTGGTTGGTGAGGTTTATCGGTGAATCCGCACTGCAAATAGCAGTGTAGGTTATAACGACCTCGTTATCGTCGGTCAAGGTGAAGCGGACTTTTGTTTTCATCTCTCCGGGGAAACCTTCTGCGCCTGCCTTGCTTGTGTAAGACATGACTATGCTGTTGTCGGTGTCCGCAATCGCGCTCCATACGGCTTTTGAGAACTCACCGCCGCCGTGGAGGCAGGTTTTGCCATTTTCGTTTGCAGTGACATTATAGGTCTTTCCGTCAAGCGTGAATTTTGCTCCGCAAAGTCTGTTTGCATAACGGCCGACGGTGTTGCCCTCATAATCTGAAAAATTAACGTGACCGTCAAGCGTGTCAAAGCCTACGACAACGTCGCGGCGTTTACCGTCGCGGCAAGGGATTGAAATTGACTGTATCGTTGCGCCGTAAGTGATAAGAGAGAGCTGCACACCGCAGGAATTTTCAATGGTATAAAGCTCTGTTTCACGTCCGTCGGGTGTTGTTCCGAATAAAGATTTTGTAATTGACATAATAATTCTCCCATCATATAAAAATAGGTTGTTTACAAAATAAAATATATCATTTTTTATGCGGCAAGTCAATTTATACTTTGCTTTTAAGCAATTTTTCCGCATCGTCTATTACGCTGCCGTACCATTCCGGTAAAATCTTCTTTGCTTCTTCTGAACCGAGCCAATATTTGCGGCTTATTTCGTCATAATTTATATTAGGCTCGCCGACACATTCGGTGAGAAACAGAACGACCTTTTTTCTTCTGCCCCTTGATATGTCATACTCGGCCGATTTTTTAAAATCCGGGTGGAATTTTGCCATTATGCCGATTTCTTCGCTCAATTCGCGCTCGGCAGTCTGTTCTTCGGTTTCAAAAGCTTCCATATGACCTTTAGGCGCGCTGTAAGTTTGCGAATGTTTTTGCAAAAGGCAGAGGTATTCTCTTTGGCTGTTTCTCTTTCTGTAAACCAAAGCTCCGCAAGAAACATGAAGGAGCGAATCAATTTCGGTCCTATAATATTGCTCTCTGAAATAAACCTGCTCGGCTATCTCTTTTTGAGAGAGGCGAGTCCCTCGCGGCGCCATAACGAGCTTGTCTTCGTTGTCGTTTTTTCGATAAACTATGCCGATTATTTCTCCGGTGTATTCCTCCAAAGGCTCATCGACTAAAAGCAAATAGACATCAAGTTCTTCGCCGTCGCCGCCGATGACACCGGGTATATAGCCGTAATTTATCGGATAAGTGAACTCAACATTATTTTTGGTGTGCACAAAGCCTTTCGGACGGTCTATTTTTATTGTAACAACCTTGCCGAGATATGAAGAAGCAAGATTTTTCCTCTCTTCTGCCGTCACGCAAAACACTCCCTTGAATAAACATCTTACAAAATCATATCATAAAGCAGTGATTAAGTAAAGAAAAACGAAGCCGAAAAGGCTTCGTATAGCGACATAATCGGTTGCTTGTGCTGACAATAAAGAAAGCAACCAACGATTTAAAAAGTCATAATAAATTACACTACTTTCAAACAGTCCACGGCGGTATCAAATAAACCTCATCGTTTTACTACCATATGAAATTACACTACTCTCAAACGCGTTATAATCGACAATATATTCGTTGCAAGTTTTACTACCATATGAAATTACACTACTCTCAAACTTGCTGCCGAAGATAAGCTTAACGATTTAAGTTTTACTACCATATGAAATTACACTACTCTCAAACACGACTGACGATGTCGCCCTCACGCTCGTTGTTTTACTACCATATGAAATTACACTACTCTCAAACAGAAAGCAAAGCACCGTTGAGAACGGCGAAGTTTTACTACCATATGAAATTACACTACTCTCAAACACGAGGACAGCTATAAACGCTATGCAGAATGTTTTACTACCATATGAAATTACACTACTCTCAAACATTCCCTATGATTCGGTCGGCGAGCTCGAAGTTTTACTACCATATGAAATTACACTACTCTCAAACAAATTGATTGCAGAATTTAGACATTTGCTCGTTTTACTACCATATGAAATTACACTACTCTCAAACTACACCGATTTTTGAAAAACAGAGAACCATAGTTTTACTACCATATGAAATTACACTACTCTCAAACTTGTATCTGCATATATGACCACAAGTCAGCGTTTTACTACCATATGAAATTACACTACTCTCAAACAACGGACGGCGGAAATAGTTATAGGACTGCGTTTTACTACCATATGAAATTACACTACTCTCAAACATCTCTGCAATAACCGCGATAGTCCTGTATGTTTTACTACCATATGAAATTACACTACTCTCAAACCGGTAAGATTTTTTAAAGTAATTTTTTTAAGTTTTACTACCATATGAAATTACACTACTCTCAAACGAGGGCTTAAGGATTTAACCATTTTTTCACGTTTTACTACCATATGAAATTACACTACTCTCAAACAGTCCATGTCTGCAACATGGCAGGGTACTTCGTTTTACTACCATATGAAATTACACTACTCTCAAACAGAAAGCATTAGATATAAATTTAGCTATATGTTTTACTACCATATGAAATTACACTACTCTCAAACATTGAGCCATTCACGCTTCATTGTCTGCGCGTTTTACTACCATATGAAATTACACTACTCTCAAACTCAAGGTCAAAAGTACCTTTTTCACGATTGGTTTTACTACCATATGAAATTACACTACTCTCAAACCCGGATGTAAAAAGCGGAACGTTCAAAGAAGTTTTACTACCATATGAAATTACACTACTCTCAAACCTATTGGCAAAATACTCGGCTTTTCTTTGAGTTTTACTACCATATGAAATTACACTACTCTCAAACCTCAAATTCATGTGGCAGAGAGTACCTTGTTCACTACTTAACAGGGCAATTTCATATGCAGTATTTTAAATTATAGAGCAAAGGTCACTGTCAACGATATAATATTTTTCGCAATCAAGCTTATCGCCGACTGTGTGCTCTATTGATAATATATCATATTTTTTCAAAAATGCAAACCTATAAAATTCTTTCAGCTCATCTTTTGTAAAAAGAGAGTGAAGAGAATAGATTATAAAATAATTAACGGAGAAAACCCGGTTCATAAGAGAGAGATAATCTATGAGCTTTTCCGGCAAAGATTCTCCCTCGGCTCTTGCCTTGATATTAAACACTTTCAGTATCCCCTCAAGCGAGGGGGCACTGTAATCAAGCGGAATATCGGATTTTAAAATAAATTCGGATATATACCGCTCTGCATTTGATAAAAAAGTCACGGTCTCGGTATAATTTTCATCATCATAGGCACGCAGTGACAAATCAGTTATTATTTTTGACGTGAACTTCTTTTGCTCAAGGTCAAGGTTAAAAAGATCTGTGATAATCACGGCTTTTTTCTCAAAAGGCAAAATCTCATCATCGGACAAAACAAACGAGCCGACTTTGGTTTTTATTTGACTGTCGATTTCAGACACAACGCGCCTTAGAAAGATCGGAGATTCGATAACGAGCACATTCGCCTTGTTCTCTTCGGATTCAATGCAAAAATCAAATTGAGGATAAGCGAGCTTCATAATATCACAAGCCTTTCATCCGTATCTAAAATGTCATTCCTTTTTTGCCCGACTATAAACTCAATAGAGTTATATTGCTTTTCGGTTATCGTGAGCATCTGCACCAATCCCTCGGCAGGCTTATTGCGTCTTACACGCTCGGCAACGGCTGAGGCAATGCTCGTGTTAAGTGCAAGCTTGCTGTAAACAGACTCCTGCATCATAATAAAGCCCTCTTTTATCAAAAAGCTTCTGAATCGCCGATAATCGCGTGACTGCGTGAGTGTTTCGGTCGGGAGGTCAAAAAAGACTATTACTCTCATAAATCTGTAATTACTCATTTCTGTAAAATCTAAGCTTGCCGAGGTCGTTTTCGCACAATGCGTCGGTCACGCACTTGCAATAAAGGCGTATCGCATTGGCAACGGTTTGGCTTTTGCCGCAAAACTGCACGTTTTGATTCAGCACGCTTAAAAGCTGCGCCTTTTCTTCTTTGCCGAAAGCGTCGCCGAACATAGTGCAAACCTCTCTGTCAACAAGCGGTCTGAAAGGCTCCATTAAATCTGATGATAAGTTGAAGCAGTTGAACATATTATCATGAAACAGGCCGAGCTTTGTGGTGTAACCCAGCGCAACAATTTCACGGTTAAAGCACGATAAAATCAAGCTATACCCGTAATTCAGCGCCGCATTTGTCGGACTGTCGTTTTGCCTTGTAAAATCTTTGCCGAAAAGAGAATTAAAATATACCTTTGCGGCGTGACCCTCTCGGTTGGTGGAGTCGCCAAAGCAAATTTCATCAATATAGCGATAGAGCATATCGCACTCTTCTTTTTTCATTTCATAAAGCAGGTTTGCCTGCATAAGGATTTTTTCTCTTACAATCTCGGTCCAAACCGCTTTTTTAAAATCTTCCGTCCATGCAATTTGCTTTTTTAATTTGAGGCTTGTGTCGCAGCCGTCATTGTATGAAACCAGCTCCGACTGAGGGCTTCTTTTTTCATCGCAAAAAATCACCTTTATTTTTCTTTTGCTCAGCTCGCACAAAAGGCTTGCCGTGAGAGACACGGCGGTGCTTTCTATCATCAAAACCGATATTTCGGAGAGATGAATTTTTGTTGTACTCTCCGCGTCTCTCACATAAAGATAATTTAATTTTTCCTCAAGCTTTGCCTGCCGAGTTATTACAACCGTGCGCCAGCTCATACGGTTTTAAGGTCCACTGTCTGCTCAAACAGACCTGTGACTGATTGGTTAATGAGCAAGGCCTTGTCCCAATTAGATACTTTTTTGCTGATAAAAAGGTTGCCTGCGCGTGATGTTGAGCCTAAAGCACTTAAGTCCGTTTCAATTCTGTTGCACTGGAAAAAGTGCATAATCTGGTAAAGAAGCTCAGCTTGCTGTTCCGGCGGTAAGCCTGCAAATTTATCGGCTTGTTCCGACAAAACGGGAATGTATGTTTTAAAAGTGCTTACATTGGAATAGGGTTTGTTTTGCAGTTTATTCAAAAACAGGTTATATAAAGAGATATTTTCTTCTGCCGTAATTTTGTCAAAAGGCGTCACTTTAAGCTTTTGCTTCATCTCAATCTGTCTGTTTATGAATTTGACTATTTTTTTAGCATAAACATACTGCTCTTTCGGAATGCGGAGCTGTATTGCATTTTTAAAAATACAACTGTCGCCGGTTCTGCCCGTAATGTGCATCAACGCACCGTTGCAGTTAAAGAGGGAGTCGAATTTTATTTTTCTGAGTCTAATATCCGGTGATTGCAGCTTCAAAACCTCATTAACATAACGTTCAAGCTCCGACGGGTCTTTTTCTATCATCTTTGCGCAATACATCGGCATAGTTTCAAGCGTTCTTATCCTTTTGCCTTTAACCTCATGCTCAACGAGGAAGAAGTATGCGCCGGCAACCTTGTTATATCCGCCGTATTTTGCTATCCATTCCTCATTTGTATAGCCTTGCATGTGTTTATCGGAAAGTTTTGCCGGGAGCTGACCCTTGCCTTTTTTGACAAGCTGAACATCAAACAATGCTCCGGTCGCCTCATGCGGATAGCGGGTGAACTGCATATTCTCTTTGCCGCAAACCTTTTTGACAGTTGCAAGCGTTCCGTTTTCGCCTGCAACCCATGCCGTCTCTTTTCCGCGGCGAATGTCATATTTATACATGACCTCGTTAAGCGAATATTTTTCGCCGCCCTTTATAAAGTTACTCGGATTTTTGGTGAATTTAACATCAAAAGCATTGCCGACAACTATATTGAGATAGGCGTCTCTTGCATGATGATAATCGTTTATCTCTCTGACTTTATAAAATTCGAGATTGCCTTTTTCTACGCCGAAATAATATTTAAACGTGTTGACGTTTGAAGCTTTTGAATATACAAGTCTTGTTTCGGGATAAAGCTCCTGCAAAATTTCTGCCGTTGCTTTTGTTGACTGGCTTGTTTCAACAATCTGACGCGCGATAAACTGCGACAGTTCATCAACCGAAAGCGGAGTTTTTCTTGTAAGACGTTTATACTTTTCTTCTGTTATAAGCCCGTTGGCTTTTAAAACTTTCCAGAGTTCTCTTGCTTTGGGTGAAATCACTTTGTCTGCAACATTGCACAAATCGTTATCACCCTTTTTCGCGTTGAGAACCTTTTTGACAAGCACTCTGTTGTTCAGGCTGTCGTCCTTGGTTTTGGACTGCGGATATATGTGGTCAATATCATATATATTTCTGTCAAAGATTTCGTCAAGACCTATCTCTTCGCCGCTGTACATGCAGCGCCCCATTTGCGTATAGTACAAATAAAGCGCGTCTCTTCTCAAATCGCTGTCCGAGAATTTTTCAAGACTTTCACGAAGCTCTTTCGTCTCCTTGCCGCACTTTTTATAAAGCTCAAGAAGGACTGTTCTGCGTGATTTTGTGGGGACTTTTTCGCGGTCTTCTCTCGTCATCTCCATAAAAATTTTTTTAGGCGGATGACCTGTTATTTTTTCGATTTCTTTTACAACAAGCAGCATTTGCCATATTGACCGCTTAACTTTCGGCGAAACATAAAGGTCTTTGACAAGCGCGTCATATGTGAACTCTTTTCTTTCTCCGTTTATATCAGAATTATATTTATCGATATTTTCTTTAAATTGATATTCGGAGCTCAAAATCTGCATAAAGTTTTTGCTGCTTGAGCGAAGCATGCCTATGATGTTTGTATACTCGCCCGTGGAAGTATCGACAGCGTAAATTTCTTTTAGCAGTTTTTTGGAAAGTCTGCCCCAATCGGAATATTTAAGACTTGAAATGCTCTTTATTTCATCCGAAGTGAAGTAGCCGTCTTTTATATTTTTGAGCCTTTGAACAAGAATTTTCTTATCCGCGCCGAATAAAACTATTGCGCGAATTGCCTGCTCGACGGCGTCCTCGTCAAATCTGCTGCCGAGAATATTTTTGAAATCTATATATGAGCGCAAGGACGCTTTCGGATCGCCGTCAAGTCCGTCAAAATCGGATACGCCGACCTCCATACCGTTTATTTTGTAGTAGTTTGCAATATCCTTTATTTTGACCTTTTTCTTTCTCATAAAAAGGTTTGAGATAATATTGTTTTTATCCTCCGGTTTAATGTCTTCACCGTTCAGCTTTAAATTGTTAAGCTCGTTAAGCATCATAAATTCGCTGTAAAGAAGCGAATCTTTCGGCAAAACGTCTTCGCCTAAAATATAACTGCATTTGTTTGTCATTCTTGTTATAAAATTTTCTGCGCTCGCGTCGCAGTCAACAACCTTTTCAAAATTCCACGGCGTGACCGATTCGCTGCTTCTTTTTACTATCCAGCAATATCCGGTGTCTTTATGAGCGTCGTTTAAAGGACCGACATAATACGGAATTCTGAAAGTGAGCAGTTTCAGAATTTTTTGCGATACGGTAAATCCGCTTTCATCTTTTTCTGTTAAGAAAGGAAAGTCTCTTTCTGCATTTTTCAGTATCGCTTTCAGCTCGTCTTCGTTGACCTGATAGGGAATAACGCTGTTATTTTTCGATGTCTGCTTGGGCATAAAGGTTTCGCTTTCAATCTCAGAGAGTATCTGTGCGACAGCCGGGTCTTCTTTATCGACATCGCTCAAAACAGAGCGTACTTTTTTATAAAACACCTCTTGCGTGACTTTTTTCTCTATAACCTGTTTTTTGCCGCTCTTTTTGCACATGCCGGAATACGCGCAATAATTATCTTTGACCTTCGGGTCTTTAAACATCTCGGCATATCTTTCGGGGCAGTGCTTTCTTATTGTATCTTTAAGGAGCTCCAAATCTTCACCGTGCTTCTTGAAACATTCGACTTTTGCATACGAAATATATCTGTGCCCTGCCAAAATCTCGGTAAGTACCGCCCAGTCATAAACGGCTTTGAGGCAATCGACAAAAATTATTCTGTCCTGCAAAATATCTGCCGCTTCGCTGTGTTTTTCGTCATAGTCAGAAGAAGAAAATGAAATCTTCGCTTCTTTCGGTATCGTCTCATCATCAAACAAAGCAGAAAGTTTTACATTTGCAGAGCCTGCAAGCAAATCTGCCGCAGCTTTAACAAACGGTCTTTTATCATTAAAAACGGCATACAGCTCTTTCTTCTTCGCCGTAATTCCTATTTTGGCTTTGAGAGCATCTTTCAGCTTTTCGGAATTTAACAAGTCGGTGTCATAATCAAACTCATCTCTCATATATTCGCACATTGCCGAAAACGAAGTTTCAAACTCGGTGACAGCCTGCAAATTCATACCGTAAAACAAGAAATGCCCTCTGTTGCACAAAATATGATGCAAGGCAAGGTAAAGCAGTCTGACATCTTTTATATCTTCTCCGTCAACAAAAGCTTTTCGCAAATGATATATTGTATGATATTTTTTATGGTAGTCTTTGTCCGTAAAATCTTTGTCGTTAAAAAGCGCATTTTTCTGAAATTCCGTTTTGTCCTCGGGGAAATATTTGCTCTCATCAAGCCGCATAAAAAATCCCGGATCACGCTTTGAAATTTCTTCTGAAAAAAGCTCCTGCAAAAGCTTGATTCGCTGAACCTTTCTTGCGGTGCGGCGTCTTGCCGTTCTTTGCAGCCGTCTTTCTTCTGCCGAATTTCCCTCTTCAAAAAGTCGTATGCCCCACATGGCTTTTCCGTTAAATTTTAACACGTTATATTTATCATCGGTAACTGCCCAGCCTATAGAACTGGTGCCCGCATCAATGCCCATGTAATAATCGCCGAATATTTTTTTCATTTTTATTGACATCTCCTTTTTTTCATGATATTATAATGATATCTCAATACTACAGTATGAGATTACACTACAAGTTCAAATAAAATTTTTTCAAACCGCCGCAAGGCTTTCACTGATGTGAAGTTTAAAAGACCGCTTTTGTCGGTCTTTTTTATTTTTAAAAAGTTCCGAAATACACAAAACGCCCCTCAAGCAATCTTGACGGGCGTTATTTATATTCGGTGCTTTATTCACTTTTATCCCCCCTATATAATCTTCTTGTATTATATAGGAGTTTTAAATGTTTTGTCAATATATTATTATATATTCCGGCTTTACTTTTTTATCGACACAATTCGACTTAATATTTTAATTTAGTAGAGATACCTAAGGAATTTAAGCTTTGGGATTTTTGCAAGATTTATGATAATTGCAGAAATTGCGAATGAATAAATACATGTGACCGCAAATATCGCAAACGGTTCAAATGAGCCGAAATTGAAGCCCAAAAACGCAAAAAAGTCTTTTATCCAATCTGTAAAAATCATAAGATGGCTGCAATAAATGACGGTAGAATACTTCCTCAATTCTTTGCAGACTTTTGTATTTTTTACCTTAACGTCAAGCAAAACGCTAAACAGCAGTGCGGCAGCCGCCATGGTGTATGATTTGTGTATTACATTAAATATTTTGCAGTCTTTGCTGTTTATAATCATAAGAGCAATGTCTGCGGCAACAAGAATAATCAAAGCCGCGCACTGCATAAATTTACCGCTGCTTTTGCGGTCTTCTTTTTGCGCAAAGCAATATCCTATCAAAACCGAAGTTAAGCCGATTGAAAACACTTTCTGAAACGCGAGCGGAATTGCATTGTAAATGTTGCCGATAAGAGGATAATCGTTTCCGTACACTGACGCAAAATTAAAAACTACCGCTATAACGGCCGAAACGGCAGTTAAAACCAAAGGCTTTATTTTTTTAGTCAAAAGGTAAATTATAGGCATAGCCCACACAACAGAAATCAAATACCAAAAATGCACGAAAGAGGTTTTTATCAAAAAATCTTTTACAAAGACGGCGGCAAACCCTACAATATGTTTAACATCCACCACCGGAAGGCTGCCGATATAATTTGCATAATAAATTATCGGAAAATAAATTATTGTCCATATAAGATAAAGTAAAAATACTCTTTTAAAACTTTTAAAAAAGCTTTTAGGCGATGAATCCCTCATCATAGACTTCCCAAAGAAAAACCCGGTCGATATAAAAAAGAAAGGTACGGAAACCGAGCAAATTGAAAGGCAAAAAACAGAATTTGCCGTTTCGTTTGTAAAAATCGGTCTGTGTATAACTACAACGCAAATAGCCATTATTAACTTCATCAAATCTATAATATTATAGTTAACCTTTGACGACGGTGTATTTAAACTTCGTTCCATATTACTATCCTTTCAAGATATATAAAATATATAAAAAGCGGCAACTGTATATATACAGTAATACACAGCTGCCGCCGACGATGGTGCGGATAACAGGATTTGAACCTGCACGGTTGCCCACCGGATCCTAAATCCGGCGCGTCTGCCAATTCCGCCATATCCGCAAATATTATGCAAAAACTATATCATAAACCGAAGATAATTTCAAGATGTGTATAGATTTTTATTACAACAATAAAAAAGAAGGGCGATTTAATGCTAACCTAAACAAAAACCTTCGGGATTCACTTCATTGAAGTAAATCCCGAAGATTAGACAAAAGTATTAACTTACTAAATAAAACTTTATTGGGGCTTGTGATTATTGCAAGACTGAAGTCACACACACCGAAAAATTCTCGACTTCGAATTGCTGCCACCCAAAACTCCGCACTCCACACAGAAATGCGAAATAAGAAGCCTGCACTTTTACCAAAGTTAAATACCCACTTCTGTATGGAGTTTTATACGGTCTTTTTTATTATCCTACAAAATTACAGATACAAAACACAAATTATCTTTACTTTTGTATTATTTGCCTCCGACAGGTTTAACAGTCAATTCGATTTCTTCAATGCTTTGGTTTTCAAGAAAGCTGTATTCTTCGCCGCTGTCACTTTTGGCATAGGTCAGTTTTAGCTCTGTGTTCGGTGCAATATTTTGTGCGGTAACAACATATTTTTTCAAAGCTTCTTCATCGTCCGGGTCAACAAATGTTCCGTCCTGCGAGGTTATAATAAGCTTTATTTCCGCATCACCGTATTCGTCTACTCGCTCGCCGTCTATGTAAGTACGTCCGATCGAGGCACAGTTTTTGCCGATATAGTTTTTAATGTACCATGTATATTTATCGGGAGATACCTTAACCGTTACCGAAGTGCTTTCGGACTGCTCACTGCTTGAGCTGTTGTTACTTTTATCGGTCTGCGATACACCGATCTCTTGACTGTCCGAAATCTTTTTAAAGAAAACTTTTCCCTCGCCTTGTTTAAGGCATATCATTTCATCAACCACAGTGCAGTTCTGCTCGCCGATTTTCACTCCGGTGTCTGTTTTGTTCCAATCAACTATATCGCCGTTATTTCCGTCTGCGACATAAGCCTTGCCGCCCTCTTTGATGACAATTTGCGAGTCATTAAGGCTGTTATCGCCCATAGCTTCGAGTTCAGAAATTGTGTATCTTGTTCCGTCAACCTCAACGCTGTCCGCTTTCCAAGTTCCCACAAGTTCGTCTTTTTTGCCGCTGCACCCCACAAGCATTATGGTCAGCACAGAGACAGCCGTTAATAAAGATATTATTTTTTTCATTTTTATTCCTCCGTTATTTTTATTGATAAGCAATAGACCTCTCATCTTTTTGCCTTTAAAATCCGCCACACGCTTCGCTCGGAATAATTATATTTTTGAGCTAACTGCGGCACATTGCTGCCGTTATATTCGTTTATGATAGCATTATGTATGTATTCTTTTGAAAACAACCTGTTTGGAAATGAAATTTGAGTTCCGTGAAATAATTTATAAATGGCTAAAGTGTTTTCAACTCCTATTTCATCGGCAATATCCCTATAAACATCATTAAGACCGTCCGGGTTGTCTTTCAACATTTCCACCTCCGATGCTTCGGTTAAGCGATACTTTATCGGCATAATACCACCCCCTGTGCGACATAACAAATGACATTTTCATTATCTTTGTCGTACCGTTTTTGGTATTCTGCTTTACGGATTATAAATTTTTCCATAAAAAAGCTCCTTTCCGGGCAAAATCGCTGCCCGAAAAAGAGCTTGTAAATTTCGCGAACAAACAATATGGAGCAAAATTTGAGCCGAAGTATATATAGCAGGTTGTTAAATTTAAAGTAATATGTTAAAATAAATATATTGAAAGGAGAATGAGCATGAAAACCCGTTGGACCGATACAGTAGATAAAAACAAGCCGTGGAACGAATATCCGCGCCCGCAGCTTAAAAGAGATAACTGGCAAAATTTAAACGGTGTGTTTAAATATGCCATAACCGATATTACAGACAAAATCCCCGCAAAATTTGACGGCGATATAATTGTTCCGTTCGCGATAGAGAGCGAGCTCTCCGGCGTTGCGCGCAGAATAAGCAAAGACGAAATACTTTGGTATCAAAAGACTTTCACGCTCGACCCCTGCTTTAAGAACAAAAGGGTGATTTTGCATTTCGGTGCCGTTGACTGGCAGTGCAGAGTATATATCAATTCTCAGAAAATCGGCGAACACACAGGCGGGTATGCTCCGTTCGGCTTTGATATTACAGACTACCTCACAGAGGGTGAAAATACGCTCACGCTCAGAGTGTTCGACCCGACGGACGCATCTATGCAGCCGCGAGGAAAACAATCCTCAAAAAGCCACGGATTTTGGTACACATCGACAACAGGAATTTGGCAGACGGTTTGGCTTGAACCGGTAAGCGAAACTTACATTAAAAACATCCGCCTTGTGCCTGATATAGACTCTTCTTCAATACATTTAAAAACCGACACGGTCGGCGACGCAAAAATTTTTGCTCTTATAAAAAAAGGTGAAGAAATAATTTTTGACGGCGAAATCAAAAGTGATGAGAATATAGCAATTTCATCACTTCGTCTTTGGAGCCCCGAAGACCCGTTCCTTTATGATATAACCCTCACACTCAAAGGTGCCGACGGCGAAGAACTTGACAAGGTTGACAGCTATTTCGGCATGAGAAAATACGGAATAGCAAAAGATAAAAACGGTATTCCGCGCCTGACTCTTAATAACGAACCGTATTTTCAGCGCGGACTGCTCGATCAGGGCTACTGGTGCGACGGCGGACTTACCCCTGCATGCGACGAAGCGATTATTTATGACATTCAGTCAATGAAAGACCTCGGCTTCAATATGCTAAGAAAGCACATAAAGGTTGAATGTGCAAGGTGGTATTATCACTGCGACAAAATCGGCATGATTGTTTGGCAGGACATGGTCAGCGGAATTGACAAGCTGAATCTTATGCTTGTGAGCGTTTTGCCGTTTGTGAGAAAGATGAATATTAAAGACACAAACTATTCTCTTTTCGGCAGAGAAGACAAGCGTTTCCGCGATGAATTTGAAAAAGAATTGTTTGAAATAATTGACGCGCTTTATAACTACACCTGCATCGGCTGCTGGGTTCCGTTTAACGAGGCATGGGGTCAGTTTGACGCAAAGAGAATAGGCGAAAAAATAAAAAGATATGACCCGAGCAGAATAGTTGACCACGCGAGCGGCTGGCACGACCAGGGAGGTCCCGAGCTTCAGAGCATACACAGATACATTGTGCCCGTAACCATGCCGAAGCCCGACGGCAGACCGTTTGTTTTAAGTGAGTACGGCGGATTGAGCTACATAATCCCCGAGCACGCATACAACACCGAAAAAAGCTTCGGTTACAATGTGAATTACAAGAGCAAAGAGAAGCTTTCTGCAGCTTATAAAAATCTTCACGAAAAGCAGGTTGTTCCGCTTGTTGAAAAAGGACTTTGCGCCACGGTCTATACTCAGGTCAGCGACGTTGAGTTTGAGATAAACGGTATGTTCACCTACGACAGAGAAGTGCTGAAAATAGACGAGAATGTTGTTAAAGAAATAAATAAAAAACTCTCTTTCAAAACTGAATAAAGCAAAAACAAATCCCCCATACTTTGGTTGTAACGACCGGTAAGGGGGATTTATTTTGAAACCGATAAAAAAAATAGAGCTGTCTGTTGCGGCGGCAATTATTATATCGCTGATTTTAAACATCGCAGGCTTTGCCTACACCTGTGAAGATGTGCGTGAAAATGTGTTAAGGCTTCATGTTATCGCGGCATCGGACAGCGACGAAGACCAGGCTTTGAAACTAAAAGTGCGTGACGCGGTTCTGAAAGAAGGCGAGGATATTTTTAACGGCAGCGTAAACATTGATAACGCCGTGCAAAAAATCACGCCGGAGATTGAAAGGCTGAGCACCGCCGCAAAAAAAGTTATAAACGAAAACGGCTTTGATTATGACGTTAAAGTAACACTCGGCCGAGAATTTTTTACAACAAGGACATATGAAAACATAACGCTCCCTGCCGGCAGATACCTTGCCGTGAGAGTGGTTATAGACAAGGGCGCGGGGCATAACTGGTGGTGCGTCATGTTCCCCCCGCTGTGCCTGCCGGCCGCCGAGGCAAGTACCGATATTGACGATGTTTTAACCGATAAGGGCGTAAAGCTTGTTGAAAAAAATCCGAAATACGAGCCGAGATTTAAAATCATTGAACTAATAGAAAAAATCAAAGACCGCGTAAAATAAAAATGGGAGCCGCTCGCCGAGCAGCTCCCTAAATTTTTATTTTTTCTTTTTCTTGCCGTATTTTTTAGCGGTGGTGATTGCCGCGATTGTTGCAACGGCTCCGCCTGTTATCCATGAAGCTGCTTTTATCTTCATGCACTGGCGATCGGTGAAGTTTCTCTGAATAGGTCCGAGGCTCTCGCTCTTGAGGCCGAATTCTTTAAAATGATACATTCTTGTTTGAATATCGTTTATGTTGTTTTCGTCTAAGGTAACAAGTCTTACTCCGCAGCGGCAGCCGTCGGTATAAGGTCTGAAGCTTGCACACTTGTTCTGTGCCAAAAGTATACCGTCATAATATCCGGCAAAATCGTTCATGTGGTCGTGACCGAAAAATGCGCCCATAACATCGCCGGTTTCTTTCCACGCTTCAAACACACCGCTGTTGATGTTTGAGCAGGCAGGGCCCTCGCCGAGGTAGCCCTCAACGCCTTGTGCAAGAACATAATAAGAGTCTGATTTATCGCCGTAACCTCTTACGGAATCCGGCAATTCATAAAGTTTTGCCTTGCGAAGCAAATGATACTCTTCGCAAACGGGAATGTGCATGAACCAAAGCGCAGGTATAGTTTTGCCGCCGTGCTCGTCTTTTATCTTCTGTGCTGTGTCTTTATACCATTTTATCTGGTCGTCATGAACCCAGTCATAATACGATATATCTCTGTCTTCCGCAAGGTTGTTGCTGTCAACAAACCAGAGGTTTAAAATGTCGTTTTCGCCCTTGCTGTCTTTAACAAGCACATTGCAGTTGCCGCAGCCTGTGAGTGAGGGGTCTGCGTCATATGTATAAAACTTGTCATATTCCTGAGAATAAAGCTCTAACTGGTCTTCGAGAGAAAGCTCGCACTCGCGGTCATGGTTGCCGAAAACCAACGCAAGCGGAACGCCGTATGCCGAAACGGGATATGTTATACGGCTGATGACCGATCTCATCTCCGATTCTGTATCTGCTTTGCCGTTGTCGCCTGCAAACACAACAAGGTCGGGCTTTAATTCGCCGACAGCTTTAAGCAAAAGCTTTATTGTGTCTTTGGACTTAATGTTATTTTCGGAAGATCTTGTGTCATAATATTCGTGAAGATCTCCGGCTATCATTATTTTGAATTTGCCGTCTTTAAATTTAAGAGGAGGTAAATTGTTCAAATATATCATTCCTTCCCAAAAAATATCTTTATAAAATTATATCATATCCGTTGTGTTTGTCAATTATTAACTTATAATAATCTTGACATTATAAAAGCCACAGCGCATAAATTTTATTTACACGCTATGACTTTTTATTTTAAAACAAATGATGTTATTTGCCGCTGTTTTCCATGCCGAGTTCAACCTCATCCCTGTCTCTGAAGAGCATTGAAATGCACCAAATTCCGGCGAGGGCAACAAGCGTATATATTATACGGCTGACTATCGCGCCCTGGCCGCCGAAAATCCATGCGACAATGTCAAACTGAAAAAGTCCGATGCTGCCCCAGTTTATGGCACCGATAATAACCAGTGCCAAAGAAATTTTATCGATCATCATAATTCATCTCCTGTTCTTTTTGTGCTTAGTATTTGCTTTTTTGGCTTAATAATTCATAACAAAGTCAAAATACTGCCATAACAGTGTTGAAAAAAAGAACAAATTGGGTTATGATATAATAAGTTACTATATCAGAAGGTTTGAAAGATGAAATATAAAAATATTCTTGATATGCACGTTCACACCGATAATTCGTTTGACGGCAATCATTCAACGATGTATATGTGTGAAAAAGCGTGCGATAAAGGTTTGAGAGCAGTCGCTTTCACAGACCATATTGAAACAGACTGCTTTTATAAAGAAAAATTTTATAAATCCGCGGCTCAGTCGTTTTTTGACTCGGCAAAGGCGAGGTATGCTTTCAGCGGCAAAATTGTCGTTTGCATAGGCGTTGAGCTGGGCGAGCCGACTTATGATGTCAAAACGGCAGAAAACATCCTTGACAAATGGAAGTATGATTTTGTTATAGCTTCTATTCATAACCTCAGAAACAAAGAAGATTTTTATTATATCGATTACACAAAAGAGGATCCGTTTGTTTTGCTGGATGAATATTTTGACGAGCTTATTTGCCTTGCGGACTGGGGCAAGTTTGATTCGCTTGCTCACCTCACATATCCTCTGCGATATATCGAGGGCGAATATCACATAAACGTTGACCTTTCAAAATATCAGAAAAAAATCGACCAAATTCTGTCGCTTCTTGCAGAAAAAGACAAAGCACTTGAAATAAACACATCCGGTCTTCGCCAAAAATTAAAAAGAACCTTGCCGGATGAAAGCATTGTAATGCGCTACAAAGAACTCGGAGGAAAGTTAATCACCATAGGCTCCGACGCTCACTATGCAAAGCATCTCGGTTTGGGAATAGGCAAAGCTATGGATATGGCAAAACGCTGCGGTTTTGACAGCGTCGCTCTTTTTCAATCAAGAAACCCGATGGAAATTCCGATAGAATAAACTTCACAGGCAGGTGTTAATATGGAAATTTATGACGCTTTTTCTCAAGGTGTAAAGCCCGGCGGTTTGCGCTCAAGAAACGAGATTAAAATACTCATATGCTATATTATTTGCAAAATAGACAGCGGTATAACAAAAGAACAGCTTAACGAGATACTCTCAAGCGAGGGACTTGCAAATTATTTTGAAGTCAACCAAGCTTTGAGCGAGGTTATAAAAAACGGAAATGTAAGAGTTGAGCTTTCGGACAAGGGAGAAGAAATCCTTTATCCCTCCGACCTCGGCAAAAGCAACACCTATGAGCTTGAGGATGAACTGCCGTACACGGTGAAAGAATCCGCACTCAATGCCGCGGTTGCGCTTATGACAAAACTCAAACGCGAAAGAGAAAATAAAATAGACATCACCCCTCACGGCAACGGATATGATGTGAGCATATCTATAATGGATAATGACGACAAGCTTTTATCCGTCACTATGTTTGCCGCCGACTCCGCGCAGGCAGATCATATAAAAAACAAATTTTTAAATGACCCGGTAAAAATGTATTCGACCATAGTCGCATTGCTCATGGCATAAAAAATTCACTGCCTTTATAACCGAAGGCAGTGTTTTTGTCTGATGAAAATAAAAGGAATGGAATGATTTTTTGGAAAGAGAAAACAAAATGGGCTATATGCCTATATTTAAACTCGTTGTAAATATGTCGCTGCCGATGATAATATCCATGCTCGTTCAGGCACTTTATAATGTTGTTGACAGCATGTTCGTCTCGCGCGTAAGCGAAAACGCGCTCACCGCCGTTTCACTCGCATTCCCGGCACAGAACCTCATGATAGGCGTTGCAACCGGCACGGCAGTAGGTGTAAACGCTCTGCTCTCAAAAAGCCTCGGTGAAAAAAATTATAAAAGAGCAAACCAAATAGCGGAGAACGGTATATTTTTATCTTTTATAGGCTTTTTGATATTCTTAATATTCGGTCTTTTCGGCACAGAAGTTTTCTTCAGAACACAGACTGATATTGAAGACATCATCTCAAGCGGCGTTGATTATCTCAGGGTTTGCAGCTGCTTTTCGTTCGGCATATTCGGTCAGATAATTTTTGAAAGACTTATGCAATCCACAGGCAGAACCTTTTACACCATGATTACTCAAGGCGTGGGCGCAATAATAAACATTGTGCTTGACCCGATATTTATTTTCGGATATTTCGGCCTGCCGGCAATGGGAGCAAAAGGTGCGGCAATCGCCACGGTTATCGGTCAGATAATCGCATTTATAATAGCCGTGATACTCAACAAAAAGAAGAATACCGACATTGATTTGAAGCTCAAAGAATTCAGACCCAATCTAAAAATAATCGGCAGAATTTATTCAATCGGTATTCCGTCTATAATAATGGTTGCGGTCGGCTCAATTATGACTTTCTCGATAAACAAAATCGTTATCGCTTTCACAGAGACCGCGGCGGCTGTTTTCGGAGTTTATTTTAAACTGCAAAGTTTTGTTTTTATGCCGCTTTTCGGAATGAACAACGGAGTTATTCCGATAATTTCATTCAACTACGGTGCAAGAAACAAACAGCGTGTTATGAAAACAATAGGCGTGGCAATATTATTTGCATTGTTCTTTATGGCAATCGGTCTTGCGGCAATGCAGATTTTGCCGAAAGAGTTGCTTTCAATATTCAACGCATCCGATCAAATGATAAAAATAGGCGTGCCGGCACTCAAAACAATAAGCATAAGCTATATATTTGCAGGCTTCTCGGTTGTTTTGATTTCAGTGTTTCAGGCATTCGGCAAAGGGCTTTTCTCAATGTCAATATCCATTGCACGGCAGCTTGTGGTGCTCGTTCCCTGTGCATACCTTCTTTCTAAAACAGGTGAACTTGACAATGTTTGGTGGGCATTCCCGATAGCGGAGGTTATGTCGGTGCTCGTTGCAGGAGCGTTCTTTATTTATCTTTATAAAAAAGTTATAACAAAGCTTGATACAGAGCAAAAGCAATAAACGGCAGACAAGCAAAAACACGGCAAGATGAATTAAAAACATCTTACCGTGTATTTTTTTATTTAAATCAGAACCAAAGACCGAACATCAGTGCAAGAAGAAGCCATTTTGAAGCGTTATCGTCTTCTGCTTTTTCTGCCGTGTCATTTTCTTTGGCATTTGCAAGCTGTGACGTAATGGTTTTAACGTCTGCCTTTGCGCCGTAAGCAACGGCATTTATTTTTTGAGGTTCGCTTTTTTCTGATTTAATTTCCGAAACTTCTTTGGTCTGTGAAACCTCTGCCGCAGCGTTATCGGTCTGCTCGGGTATTTCTGTAACTTCCTCCTCGGCAGTTTCTTCCGTTTCGATTACTTCGGGCTTTTCGTTAACTCTAAAAGTTATCTTTTTGCTCTCTGCCTTTTTATCTGAAGAATCCGACGTCAATACGCAGCTTGCCGAATAATCACCGGCAACATCTGCCGAGAAAAGATAAGTGCCGTTTTTAACGGTTACATTTTTAACAAGTTCGGAATCGCGGTAAATGCTGATTTCACACTTGTCATAATTATCGCCGCTGGCGGTAAATTTAACTTTGCTGCCCTCTGAATATGTACTGTGCCCTGTCTTGAACTTATATATTTCGGGGTCTGTGTTAACAGGCTCTGAAGAAACGGATTCCGAAGATGATGTTCCGCCGACAACACGGATAAAATAGTGCTTGGGGTTTCTGACTCCGTTTTTGACAAATCTGCGAAGGTCGTTCATAACGCAAACTCCTTTTGCAGGTGTTGCGGCATGAACTATCGCATTGTTGCCGAGATAGATGGCAACGTGACCGTTCCACGAAACAATGTCGCCGGGTCTTGCTTCGCTCGCCGAAACAACTTTGCCGCAACTGCCGGGGCTGTTAAAATAAGCCGAAGAGCTTGACGGCATCGAAATACCGAAATGCTTATAAACATAATATACAAATCCGCTGCAATCAAAAGAATTCGGTCCTTTTCCCCCGCGTGCATATGAACGTCCCGCAAGACTTCTTGCATAAGATGCTATTTCGCTGCCGCTGACGCTGTCAGAACCTGCGCTGGCAGTAACCGAAAGCACAGAAAAAGCAACAATAATAACAAGAACAATCGCCGAAAGTTTGGTTGTAATTTTATTCATCGGAAAACTCCTTAAAATAAACTGCACGAATAGTTATACCATACTTTAATCATTTTGTCAACATTTTGTAACCTTTTTGATACCTATTGTTATTCATATGAAATTTTCCGAGGATAAATGCACTGTAAATTTTACCAAACAGTTTGCTTGATCGCATTTCTTATAATAAACTGCACAATTGACTTTTTATATTTGAGATGTTATATTATAATTACAATATGTTTAGGAGGGCTATATATGAAAAAGATAACTAAACGGATATTATGTATGGTTTTGTCAACGGTGTTACTGCTTTCGGCAACATCACTTGCAAGCTACGCCGCAACCATTAAAAACGTATATTTTTGGGATCTCATAGAATATGGCTCATACCCACAGTCACAGGTGAAATATAGCGCTCTTATTTCAGAACTGGATAAAATAAATAAGAACTGGGTATCTTACGGCTATTATTCCGGCAACGGTGAACATGGCAGTATGGGACAAGGCAACTGGATGAAATATGCCGATTTTAAATATGACGGTAATAAATATCGCGCAGTCACTTTTTCACAATATCGCCCTTTTTTAACTATTTATGAGTCCTCCGAAGAAAATTCATATCAAGATGATAATGGTTATTATACAAATAACATATATTATTTCTTATATGAACCGCTTGAATGGCGTGTTATAAAGGGAGTCGGTAGCAATGGAGTGTATTTAATAAGCGATTCTGTAGTCGATTCACAAGCTTTCAATGATTGTTCATACTATATATCATCCATTGGCTCTACTGGCTCTACATATAACAGATTACAAGGCGATTTAAGCTACTCTGATTACAGCAATTACTTAACAGGTGAATATCAAACCAGTAGTATAAAAGAATGGATAAATAATGATTTTGCCAACACTGCATTTACCAAGTCAGAAAAAGCTCAAATTACCGAAGCAGGTCTACCGAGAGATATTATTTATAAGAAGTTATTAAACGTATATAATATTTACGATTCCGAAGATTGGATATATCAAACCGTATATAAAAATATGATTGAAAAGATAATGTGTAGCTATTCATCTGATTATGCAAAATCTCAAGGCGTACATTATCGTCGCAAAACTATCAATGAACGAATACCTTGGTGGACCAACGGATATTTTTTAAACGATATGGGAGTCGATGCAAAAAATAGCTCATATGCTATATTTGACTATTCAGTAAGTAACACATCGGAAAATTTTAATTTTTGGCATACCTTTAGTGGTGAAGAACTCGGTGCCGCTCCATGCATAACAAGTAATGGTGTAAGACCTATGATATTCCTTAAAGGTTACCGCATGGTTGGCTTTGGTGCAATATCGGTACAAACCGTTAATGCTCCGTATATAGGCGAGAATGCAGATAT
>ENA-ORSL01000972-ORSL01000972.1-human-gut-metagenome-genome-assembly--contig:-NODE-972-length-26239-cov-4.236022_pt1 | contig 26239 bp, 25 predicted proteins | sample MGYA00242190_ERZ509157 | MGnify/ENA primary metagenome ERZ509157 (study PRJEB26280, sample SAMEA2338664) | human gut metagenome | biome: human gut; feature: human-associated habitat; material: faeces...
TATACGGCATACTTGTGCACAACGTTCAACGAAGGAGGTGGTAGGGCAGGGCGGCGAGCGCCTGTGCGTCGGGATAGAAAACGCGGAACGGCAGGTCGCGCCAGATCGCCTCGTTCGCGGCAAGCTCTGTCTGCGCAAGCTGTTCTGCGGTCAGCTCGCCGGAAAAATCAATGGTGACGACGTCGCTTCCCATGTGGAAGCCTACGTTGTCATAGCCGAAGCGGGCGTGGACGATACCGGAGACGATGTGTTCCCCCGAGTGCTGCTGCATGAGCGTGAAGCGGCGCTGCCAATCGATTTTCAACGCGACCTCCGCGCCGACGGGGAGAGGCGCGGCGCACAGGTGCACCACCTCGTCGTCTGCCTCGGAGACATCCGTGACCGCGACATCGGAGATCGTGCCGAGGTCGCACGGCTGCCCGCCGCCGGTGGGGTAAAAGATCGTTCGGTCAAGCGTTACGCGCCAGCCCTTTTCCGACGGGACACAGGAAAGCACCGTTGCCGCTGCCTCCCGTTGATATTGGTTTACATAATACAGTCTCTCGGCCATCGTTTTTTCTCCTCGCCTTATTTCTGCCGTTATTATATATGTATCCCGTCGGAAAGGCAAGAAAAACAGGAAACAAAATAGGACTTGACAGAGCAGAATTCCCGTGATAAACTGAATGTGAGCGAATTTGAGCGATAATGAGCGGGAGGACGCGAAATGAAAAGCTGGGAAAGAGAGAAGCTGATCCGGCTGCGGCTGCAGGAGCAAAATTCCGTGACGCTGGCGGAAATCTGCGAGCTGACCGGTGCGTCGGTGGCGACGGTACGGCGTGATTTTGAGACGATTGCCCGCACGGGCGCGGCGGAGCGTTCGTTCGGCGTGCTGCACCTGCCGGAGAAGCAGTCGCAGCGCCGCCGCTACGTCAACGGCACGGAGATCGTGGACGACATCGACCGCGAAAAGCAGCGCATCGCACAGGAGGCTGCCGCACAGGTCCACGCGGGGGAGTCCATTTTCATCGGCGCGGGTAAGACCTGCAATATGCTTGCGGCGCTGCTGGGGGAGGTCGAGCGGCTGAATGTCGTGACGACCAGCATCACCGCGGTTTTGGAGCTGGCGCAGTGCCCGAATGTGTCGCTGACGCTGCTCGGCGGCGACGTACATACCGGAAAGAACTATATCGAGACGCTCGATCAGGACATCAGCCATACGCTGCGCGGCTATTATTTTGACAAGGTGTTCCTGACGGTCGAGGGCATGGAGCTGGAGCGCGGCTACACGGTGCAGGACAAAAACCGTATGCCGCTTTACACGCAGCTTTCGCGGATGACCCGCCGCCTGTATATGCTGATCGACAGCGCGAAGTTCGACCGCCGCACCTTTGCGACCGTTTTTCCGCCGGACAAGCCCTGCCGCGTGATTACCACAAAAAATCTGCCGCAGAAGTACGCGGAATTCTATGCGCAGCGGGGGATCCCCTGCACGCAGCTCCCGTTAGAATGAGCGATTTTGAGCGATTTTTACCCCGCAGTCCCTGCTGATTCAGGCGGCAGAGGCTGCGGGGTTTGCTTTCTTTCGTCGAAAGTGCACAACACATATTGTGACGGATTAGTGAAATCAACGAAATCTCGTGGAGCATACAGAAAAATATTGACACCGACCCGTTTTTGTGGGATGATGAGAACGAACGAGAAGAAAGCTACATTTTTGAGCGATTTTGAGCGAATTGAAACGGAGTAACGCTTATGGAACGAGACGGAATGATTGAACTCTACCAGCCGCGGCATACGCTGATCGGTCGGGACGGCATCTTGAAAATTCCGCACTTTCTGCGCCGCCTGAGCGCTCAGAAGGTGCTGGTCGTTACGGACAAGGGTCTGATTAAGATCGGCACGGCGGGCAAGGTCACGGCGGTGCTCGACGATGCGGGGATCGACTACCTGGTCTTTGACGGCGTGGAGCCGAACCCCACCACGCGCATCGTCTATCAGGCGCTGGAATTTTATCAGAAGAGCGGCTGCGGCGCGATCATTGCCATCGGCGGCGGCTCGCCGATCGACGTTGCCAAGGCGGTCAGTATCCTCTCCGCCAACGGCGGAAAGATCGAGGACTATAACGGCGTCAACAAGTCCAAAAAGCACGGTGCGCCGGTTATTGCGGTCAATACCACCGCCGGCACCGGCTCGGAGTGCTCCCGCGCCTACGTCGTGACCGACGAGGAGAGCAAGTCCAAGATGCTCATGGTGGACACGAACTGCCTTGCCCACCTTGCGCTGGACGACCCGATGCTGATGGTCGGTATGCCCGCCTCGCTCACCGCGGCAACGGGTATCGACGCCCTGACCCATGCGATCGAGGCTTACATCTGCAACACCCACACGCCCTTTACCGACGCGCTGGCGCTGGAATCCATCCGGCTGGTCTCGGGCGCACTGCGCTCGGCGGTGAACGACGGCTCGGACATGGACGCCCGAACGGATATGTGCTGGGCGGAGTATATGGCGGGATTGTCCTTCTCCAACGCCGGTCTCGGCTTGGTCCACGGCATTGCGCACCAGCTCGGCGGCTTCTATAATATCCCGCACGGGCTTGCAAACGCCATCATGCTGCCGCGCGTGCTGGAATTCAACCGCCCGTACTGCATGAAGCGCCTTGCCGCCGTTGCGCAGGCGATGGGCGAGAAGGTCGATAATTGCACGGTCGATCAGGCGTCGCGGAAGGCGATCGACGCGGTTCGCCGCCTGTGCGAGGACGTGAAGATCCCACCCCTTTGCGAGACAAAATTCCGCATGGAGGACATTGACACGCTGGCAAAGCACGCCCTGCAGGACACGGCGACGCAGACCAATATCGTCCGTCCCACGCTGGAGGACGTCAAGACCATCATTGCCAAGACCTATTATGAAGGGCTGATTTTGAAGAAGGTGAAGGAAAATGGATAAGGGCGCGGTGCAGCGGAGCGTGCAGCTTGCAGTCTCCGAGACGATGTTCCGCAAGACCGGACGCATCCTCGTTCCCGTCGCTTCCTCGGCGCGGCATGTCCATCTCTGCCGCGCGGATGTGGAGCGGCTGTTCGGCGCGGGCTATCGGCTTCAGCGGCTGAAGGACCTGTCACAGCCCGGGCAGTTTGCCTGCAAGGAGCAGGTGACGATCGTCGGCCCGAAGGGACAGCTGGAGCGGGTGCGCGTGCTCGGACCCGAACGGAGGGCGACGCAGGTCGAGGTCTCCCTGACGGATACCTTCGCTTTGGGCATCAAGGCACCCGTGCGGATGTCCGGCAAGACGCAGGGCACTCCCGGCTGTACGCTGATCGGTCCCGCAGGGAGGCTGGAGCTTTCCGAGGGCGTGATCGTTGCGGCGCGGCATCTCCATCTCTCGGCGGCGCAGGCTACGCTGTTCGGCTTGAAGGACGGACAGCGGGTGCGCCTTCGTGCAGAGGGCGAGCGGGCGACGGTGCTGGAAAACGTTATCGTCCGTGCGGGCGACGGGCATGATATGGAGGTTCATATCGACACCGACGAGGCCAACGCCATCGCAATGGCGGGCAGCACGATGATGGAGATTTTGGCTTAGGGAGTTCCGTACCCTTTTACCCGAGAGGGGCGGACGGAAACCGTTGTGTAGAGGTCAACCATGGATCAGACGCTTTTACACAAGTTAATAGAGGCGATCGTTGCCGAGGTTGTGCGGCGGGTCACGGCGCTCGAACGGCAAAAGCAGCATCCCGAGCGGGTCTTGGTGCTGCTGGCGGCGCAGGTGGCGTATCCGACGGAGCTGAAAAAGCTGCTGGCAACGCAGTTCGGCGTCGGCTATACGGCAATCAGCTTTCCCGATACCTGCGGGCTTGACGGGCCGGAGCTGCTGTATGCGTCTCGGCTCGGAGACGCGGCGCTGTTAGAGCGTGTCACTGCGGCAAAGACGGTCATTTTGGTCGGTCCGCGGCTGGAGCTGCTGCGGCAGATCGCGGCGGGGGAGGATCGGGAGCCGCTGAGCTATCTGATCGTCCGCAGCGTGCTGTGGCGCAAGGATGTGCGGCTGTATCTCGACTTTGAGCCGCCGAAATTCCGCCGCAACACGTTTTTGGAGGGCGTTGCGGCGTCGATCGACACGCTGCGGCAGATGAATGTTGCCGTTTGCCCGTACTATACCGGCGACGCGGCGGCACAGATCGGCGCAAGCCTGATTACCGAGGCGGACGTTCTTGCCGCTGCGGAGAGCAGGGAGAAAACAATTCGTGCCCGCGTGGGTGCGATCATTACACCGGCGGCGCGGGACGCGCTGAACATTCACGACGTCGCGGTGCAGTATGAAGGAGAAACGGTATGCAGTTAGCCAGAGTTAAGGGAACGGTGGTCAGCACGAACAAGGCGGAGAAGCTTTACGGCTTGAAGCTGCTGATCGTCAAGCCCATCGACATTGAAACATGGCAGGAAAAGGGCGGGCTGCTCGTTGCCATTGACGCGGTCGGCGCGGGCGAGGGCGAGGTCGTCATGCTCGTCGGCGGCAGCTCCTCGCGGCAGACGAACATCACCGAAAATAAGCCCGTCGATCAAACCATTGTAGCGATCATCGACTCCGTTGATGTCAACGGAGACCGCATTTTTGAAAAATTCAACAAGGAAAGTTGAGGATAGCGTATGGCACTGACGAAGGAACAAATCAGACAGATCGCGGAGCAGACCGCGAGCAGCCTTTCCGCCGGCGGGAGCTGCTGCGTGTCCGGTGCGACGCAGTGCATCTTTGACGATGTGCACGATGCCATCGACACTGCGGTCCGCGCACAGCAGCAGCTTGCGGAGATGAGCCTTGAAAAGCGCAGTCAGCTTGTCGAGGCGATGCGCGTTGCCGCAAGAGAGCACGCCGAGGAGCTGGCGATCCTTGCCCACGAGGAGACCGGCTACGGCAGAGTGGACCACAAGATCGCAAAGAACCTGCTTGCCGCGAACAAGACCCCCGGCGTGGAGGACCTCCACCCGACGGCGTACAGCGGCGACGACGGTCTGACGCTGGTGGAGACCGCGCCCTACGGTGTGATCGGCTCCATCACCCCGTCCACCAATCCGACGGCGACCGTCATCAACAATTCTATCAGCATGATCGCGGCAGGCAACGCCGTAGTCTATAATCCCCATCCCGCGGCGAAGCGTGCATCTCAGCGCACGATGGAGATTTTGAACGAGGCGGTTGTCCGTGCGGGCGGTCCGAACGGTCTGATGACCGCGCCGAAGGAGCCGACGATGGACACCTCCGCCGTTATCATGAGCCACAAGGCCATCAAGATGCTGGCTGTTACCGGCGGCGAGGCGGTCGTTGCCGTCGCCATGAAGTCCGGCAAGAAGTGCGTTGCGGCAGGACCGGGCAACCCGCCCGTCATTGTGGACGAAACGGCGAACATCCCCGATGCCGCCAAGAAGATCGTGGACGGCGCAAGCTTTGAAAACAACATTCTCTGCGTCGCGGAGAAGGAGTGCTTCATGGTCAGCTCCATCGCCGATCGGCTGATGAGCGAGATGGAGCGCTGCGGCGCCTATCGCGTCAGCGGCACGGACATTGACAAGATCGTGCGTACCGTGCTGCTCCAAAAGGACGGCAAGTACGTCATCAACCGCAAATTCGTCGGTCATGACGCGACCTACATCCTGCGCGAGAGCGGCGTCTCCTACACCGGCAACCCCGTCCTCGTGATTGCGGAGGTCGATCGTCTGCATCCGTTCGTCGAGGTCGAAATGCTCATGCCCGTGCTCGGCTGCGTCCGCGTGAGCAGCTTTGACGAGGCGCTGGACGAGGCGTTCCGTGCCGAGCACGGCTGCCAGCACTCCGCGCTCATCCATTCGACCAATATCCACAATATGTCCCGTGCGGCGAGACGCATGAATACGACGATTTTCGTCAAAAATGCGCCGTCCTATTCCGGGCTGGGCTTCGGCGGTGAGGGCTACACAACCCTGACCATTGCCACCCCGACCGGCGAGGGACTGACCAGCGCGAAGACCTTTACACGCGCAAGACGCTGCGTGCTCAAGGGCGACTTCCGCATTATCTGAGCTGATGGAGCTGAATAAAATTGTTTGCGACGCCGGCATTCTCGGCGCGGGCGGCGCAGGCTTTCCGACCCATGTGAAGATCAACTGCAAGGCGGAGATCGTCCTTGCAAACGGCGCCGAGTGTGAGCCGCTGCTGCGGGTCGATCAGCAGGTCATGCAGGTCTACGCGGCGGAGGTCGTCCGAGGGATTCGGGCAGTGAAGGAATTCACCGGAGCGAAGCGTGCGGTCATCTGTCTCAAGGAGCACTATGCCGATGCCGTCCGTGCGCTGAAGAAAGCAACGAAGGACACCGATGTGGAGCTGCACCTGCTTGATGCCTACTACCCGGCGGGCGATGAGCAGCAGATTGTTTACGAGGTGACGGGCAAGGTTGTCCCCACAGGCGGTCTGCCGCTGGATGTCGGCGCGGTGGTCTGCAACGTCAGCACGCTGATGAACATTGCCGCTGCCCTCGACGGGAAAAAGGTCGTGGATAAGCACGTTACCGTCGGCGGTGCGGTGAGAAGCCCCGTGACCCTGCGTGTTCCTGTCGGCACGATGCTTTCCGAGCTGCTGGCGGCTGCCGGCGGCACGACGGAGGATTGCGTGTATATCATCGGCGGACCGTGCATGGGACGCGTGGTCGATACGTTGGAGATCCCCGTGACCAAGACGACGGGCGGTTTGCTCGCTATTCCGAGGAATCATCCGCTGCTCGCAAAGAAATCGACGGCGCTCGACCTGCGGCTGATTATGGCGGTCTGCTGCCAGTGCTCGATGTGCACACAGATGTGCCCCAGAAATGCGCTGGGTCTGAACGTCCAGCCGCACAAGGCAATGCGCAGCCTTGCCAACGGGATCGACCTGATGGGCGATTTCAACGGCATCTTCTCGTGCTGCAACTGCGGACTGTGCACCTATTATGCCTGCAATTTCGGCTTGAAGCCGTCACAGGTCATGCAGACGCTCAAATCCGCCATCGCCTCCAAGGGGACGCGGGCGCGGAAGGAGGTCTACGGCGAGCCGGACGGCGGGCTGGAGAACAAAAAGGTTCCCGTCTCACGTCTGATTGCCCGACTGGGCTTGAGCGAATACGACGTTCCCGCCCCGCTCAACGACAAGCTCATGACGACCGATCGCGTGCGCATCGAGCTGAAAATGGGTGTCGGTGCGCCGAGCGTGCCGAAGGTCGCCGTCGGTGACAAGGTGCGCAAGAATCAGCTCATTGCCGACATTGCCGAGGGGAAGCTGGGCGTCAAGATGCACGCCGCTATCTCCGGAACGGTGACGGAAGTGACCGATACCTACATTGAAATCAGGAGGTCGTCCAAATGAATGCATTGGGAATGATTGAAACAAATTCTATCCCCGTCGGCGTCAACGCGGGTGACGCGATGCTCAAGGCGGCAACGGTGGAGCTGGTAACGGCGCAGCCGGTCTGCGCGGGTAAGTACATCGTGATTGTCACCGGCGAGGTCGCGGCGGTCAAGGAGAGCGTCGAGGCAGGCAAGACGGTTGCCGGTCAGCGGCTGGTGGACAGCATGGTGATCTCCCACATCCATGAACAGGTGCCGAAGGCAATCAACGCCTGCAATGAGGTCGGACAGGTTGCCGCCGTCGGTGTGATGGAGGCGTTCAGCCTTTGCACCGCCGTTGTGGTCGCCGACGCAGCCGTCAAGGCGGCGGATGTCCGACTGATCGACATCCGCCTCGGTCGCGGTCTCGGCGGCAAGAGCTTCATCACCATGACCGGCGAGGTCGCGGCGGTCCGTGCGGCGGTCGCAGCGGGCGAAAAAAAGCCCGAGGCGGCAGGAATGCTCTCCGAGAGCGTAGTGATTCCGTCCCCGCATCCGGACCTCATCAAATCGTTGTATTAAAAATTAAAATAAATTCATAAAACTGGAGGATTTTCAAATGAAAGAAGCATTGGGCATGATCGAAACCCGCGGTCTGATCGGCGCGATTGAAGCAGCGGACGCAATGGTCAAGGCAGCAAACGTTCACCTGATCGGCAAGCAGCAGATCGGCAGCGGACTTGTCACCGTCATGGTACGCGGCGACGTCGGCGCGGTCAAGGCGGCGGTTGACGCGGGCTGTACGGCTGCCATGTCATCCCCTCTCCCCACAACGACGTGGAAGGCATTCTCCCCACGATGGGCTGATTTGAAAAAAGGAGCTTGAATTATGAAACTTGCACTCGGTATGATTGAAACCCGCGGTCTCATCGGCGCGATCGAAGCAGCTGATGCCATGGTCAAGGCGGCGGACGTCCATTTGATCGGTAAGCAGCAGATCGGCAGCGGTCTTGTCACCGTTATGGTGCGCGGCGATGTCGGCGCGGTCAAGGCTGCGGTCGATGCGGGCGCTACGGCGGCAAAGCGCGTCGGCGAGCTGTACGGCTGCCACGTCATTCCCTCTCCCCATGATGACGTGGAGGGCATCCTCCCGAAGATGGGATGAAGCTCGCGCGAGTCGTCGGAAATGTCGTCTCAACGGTCAAGGATGTCGGCTTTCAGGGGCAGAAGCTCATGATTATCGACTACCTTGACGAGGACGGCAGGCTGACCGGCAACCAAGCGATTGCCTTTGACGTGGCGGATGCCGGTGTCGGCGATACCGTGATCGTCAATGTGGACGGCGGCGCTGCCAATATGTTCTTGGGGCGGCAGTGCATTGCCGACCTGACGATCTGCGGCGTGATCGACCATCTGACGATCGACGGCGAAGTAAGGGAGTACCACTGATATGGATGTTGAAGCGATCAGAAAAGAAGTGGAGCGGCAGGTCATGGCGTACTTCCATGTGGAGCAGGCGCCGCAGCCCTGTGCGGGTCTTGTGCGCGGCACGGATGTGGTTGCGCATTTGGAGCATTCTCTGCTGAACCCCGATACCACGCTGGAAAAGATCCGCAAGGAATGCGCCGTTGCGCGGAAATACTCCGTGGCGGCGGTGTGCGTCGCGCCGTACTATGTTCCTGCGGCTCGCGAGGAGCTGCTCGGCAGTCCCGTCGCGGTCGGAACGGCGGTCGGCTTCCCGCACGGCTGTATGTCGCAGGCGGCGAAGCTGGCAGAGCTGCGCGAGTGCATGGCAAACGGCGCGACGGAGATCGACCTTGCGCTGAATGTGCTTGCGATCAAGTCCGGTCGGTTGGACGTCGCGCAGCGGGAGCTTGAGGAGGCGGTGCGGCTGACCTGCGGCAAGGCAAAGCTCAAGGCGGTCTTTGAGCACGCGCTCTTTACCGCCGAGGAAAAGCGCGCCGTGCTGACGATGCTCCGTTCGAGCGGCGTGGACTATGTAAAGATTCAGAATATGCTCAGCGGTCACGGCGCACGTGTCGAGGATGTCCGCTTGGCATATGAGCTTCTCGGGCGCAATGTCGGTATCAAGATCGACGGCGGCATCAAGACGCTTGCGCAGGCGGAGGAGCTTTTGGCAGCGGGCGCGACCCGTCTCGGCTTGACGGCGACGGCAAAGATCGCCGAGGAAGCCTACGCAGCCTACCGCAAACAGTAGAATTTACGAAAGGAACCACCAATATGGATATTAACGAGATCATCCGCCAGGTGACGGAGGAGATTTGCTCCAAGTACGGCGCACAGATGTCCGCACCGAGCGCCGGCGGCAACAGCCCTGCGGATATGCCCAAGTATATCGACCACACCTATCTGAAGCCGCAGGCCAGTCTGGAGGACATCCGCCGCATCTGCGACGAGGCGAAGAAGTATCACACCGCCAGTGTCTGCGTCAACCCGTCGTACATTCAGTACGTCGCGCAGCAGCTTGAGGGCAGCGGCGTGACCCCTTGCTGTGTTATCGCGTTCCCTCTCGGCGCTTCCACGCCCGAGGCAAAGGCGTTTGAGGCGTCCGACGCGGCGACCAAGGGCGCAAAGGAGATCGACATGGTCATCAACGTCGGCGCGATCAAGTCCGGCGACTGGCAGCTTGTCAAGCGCGACATCGAGGGTGTCGTCAACGCTGTCAGAGGCCGTGCACAGGTCAAGGTCATCATCGAGACTTGCCTCCTGACCGACGAGGAAAAGGTCAAGGCGTGCACCTGCGCAAAGCTTGCGGGCGCTGCCTTCGTCAAGACCTCGACCGGCTTCTCCACCGGCGGCGCGACCGTCGAGGATGTCCGCCTCATGCGCGAGACGGTCGGTCCCGAGATGGGCGTCAAGGCATCCGGCGGTGTCCGCACCTATGACGATGCGGTTGCCATGATCAATGCGGGCGCCTCCAGAATCGGCGCAAGCTCGACGGCAAAGATCGTTGCGGGCGTCAAGGAGGACGAGCACAAGTGCGTCAACTGCGGCAACTGCAAGAACCATTGTCCCGCGGGCAATGTCGAGATCCGCAAGAAGCTGTATTGATCCCGAGGAGCACGGTATGAAAAGACCCATGATCGCGGGCAACTGGAAGATGAACAAAACGCCCGCTGAGACCGTTGCGCTGCTGCAGGAGCTGAAAAACATCCGTCCGCAGACCAATGTTGAGGTCGTCGTCTGCCCCATGACGGTGAGCCTGTTTGCCGCAGGTGCGCAGCTCAAGGGCACCGACATCAAGCTCGGTGCGCAGAACGTCCATTTTGAGGATAAGGGCGCGTTCACCGGCGAGGCAAATTTGGCAAGCCTCAAGGAGCTGGGGGTGGAGTATGTCATCCTCGGTCACTCCGAACGCCGCCAGTACTTCGGCGAGACGGACGAGACGGTCAACAAAAAAACCCGCAAGGTGCTTGACGGCGGTTTGAAGCCCATTATCTGCGTCGGCGAGAGCCAAAGGCAGAAGGAAATGGGCATTACCGACGAGGTCGTCTGTATGCAGACCAAGGCGGCGCTGAACGGCGTGACTGCCGCGCAGGTTCGCGACGCGGTGATCGCCTACGAGCCGATTTGGGCGATCGGTACGGGCTTGACCGCAACGGCGCAGGATGCCAACCGCACGATCGCTGCCATTCGCGGCGCGATTCGGGAGCTGTTCGGCGACGCGGCGCAGGATGTCCGTATCCTCTACGGCGGCAGCATGAACGACAAGAACGCCGCCGAGCTGATGCGTCAGCCCGAGATCGACGGCGGACTGATCGGCGGAGCCAGCCTGGTTGCCGAAAAGTTCGAAAAGGTCGTCAACTATAACCGATAAGAATTGATACAAGAACGGAGTGCCGAAAACAGGCACTCCGTTCAGCGTGTCGAAGAACTTCCCCCCCCCGTGTCATTGCGAGGAGCGAAGCGACGCGGCAATCTTATGTGAAATATTTCAATTTCGCCGAAATTCATTGAGAGTTCAAAACAATTCCGCGAGATTGCCACGACCCTTTCAGGGTCTCGCAATGACAGACGCGGGACTTTTCTGACAGTCTCAACGGAGTGCCGAAAACAGGCACTCCGTTTTTCGCGGAGAGAGATTGACATTTTGCGCGTTGTTCGGTATACTATAATACAGTAACAGGGAGATTTTGGTATGGAGCAGATCACACGGCAGCTTTTTGCGCTGCAAGACGAGCAATATCGCCGCTTCCACGGCAGCCTGATGCCCGACTATGCCCCCGAGCGGATCATCGGCGTCCGCGTCCCCGCTCTGCGAGGGCTGGCAAAATCGCTCGATGACGCGCTTGCGGAGGAGTTTCTGCGCGAGCTGCCGCATCGGTATTACGAGGAGAATAATCTCCATGCCTTCCTGCTCGAACGTATCCGCGATTTTCCGACGAGCCTTGCCGCGACGGAACGCTTTCTGCCCTTCGTGGATAACTGGGCGACCTGCGACGCGATGAAGCCTCGGACCTTTGCCGCACATCGGGCGGAGCTGCTGCCCGCAATCGACCGCTGGCTTGCCTCTGCGCATACCTACACCGTGCGCTTCGGCATCGTTCAGCTCATGCGGTATTACCTTGACGACGCGTTTACCCCGCAGATTTCGGAGCGGGTGGCAGCGCTGCGGAGCGAGGAGTATTACATTCAAATGGCAGCGGCGTGGTTTTTTGCGACGGCGCTTGCCAAGCGGTATGATGCAACATTGCCGTATCTGACCGAGCGGCGATTGCCCGAGTGGACGCATAACAAGACGATTCAAAAGGCGATCGAGAGCTACCGCGTCACGCCCGAGCAGAAAGCGTATCTGCGCACCCTCCGCGTATCATTACGGAAAGGCGGTCAAACGCCATGTTCACAATCAAAATCGCCGGTCTGAATGTGCAAATCGACAATAATTTTCGGCGTGTGGAATACCAGTGCCGCGACTATCTGAGCGACGAAGCACCGGCTTTTACCGTTGCCGCCGCGCCCGAGGAGCTGGAGCAGGAACGCCGCTTCGGTGAGCACAGCGACGGCTATTTGGAATCCATCTGCGTCTATCGCGCCATTGCCCGCCGCCTGCCGCTGTACGATGCCGCGGTTTTTCACGCGGCGGTCGTGGAGCTGGACGGCCGCGCATTTGCCTTCACCGCGCCGAGCGGCACGGGAAAGACGACACACATCCGCCTTTGGCAGGAGCGTTTCGGCGACAGGCTGCGGATATTGAACGGCGACAAGCCCATTCTGCGCCTGATGGACGGGACGATCTATGCCTGCGGTACGCCTTGGCGCGGCAAGGAGAATTACGGCTGTAACGGTATTGCCCGACTTGACGGCATTTGTCGGATCGAGCGCGGCGAACAGAATCGGATTCAGCCGATCGCGCCGCAGCTTCTGCTGGAAACGCTGCTGCATCAGGTCTATGTGCCGAAGGACGGCGCGACGATCACGCAGAGCCTTTCGCTCGTTGAGCAGATCGTGCTGCGCGTTCCTGCCTATGTGCTGCAATGCAATATGGAGCCGGAGGCGGCGGAGCTTTCGTCCAGAACGCTCCTGAGCTCCCGACAAAAATAAAATGCATCCCGACGGGGTTCCCGTCGGGATGCTTTGTTATTTGCGCTGAGAGCGGCGGTGTCTGTGCTGCTGCCGCTTGGAGCGGCGGGCGGGAAGCCGCTTGTCACGCCGCGCCATTTCGTTGTCGAAGAACAGCAGGAAAAAGCGCATGATCGTCGGGCAGGCAAGCAGCAGCAGCGCCAAGATCAGTCCCGCGCGGAGCGACAGATGCGGAAGCTCAAAGAAGCCCGGGAGAAACAGCAGCGCGATCAGCACCCCCGCCAGCATGGTAAGAAACACGGCGATCCGCAGCTTTGTAAAGGGCTTGGAAACGTGGTACAGCGTCACAAAGCCGACCGTCGCCACGACCCAAACGGCAATGGTGTTCAGCTCGGTATCGGGCAGAGCAAAGACCTGCGTAAATATTCCCGCGATGGTCACAAGGACGATATTCGTCAGACCGCCGGGCATGGCGCGCCGTACCACGTTGCGCAGGAAGCGCCCCTCGACCCGTGCGTAATTCGGCTCAAGCGCGAGGAAGAAGGACGGCACGCCGATGGTCAGCGCACTGATGAGCGAGAGCTGGATCGCCTGCAGAGGATAGGGCATATCAATGAAGAACAGCAGCAGCGTCATCACGAAGGAGAAGATGTTCTTGACCAAGAACAGCGACGCGGCACGCTGGATGTTGTTGATAACGCGGCGACCCTCCGCAACGATGTGTGGCATGGCACCGAACTGCGAATCGAGCAGGACGATCTGCGCGACCTGTGCCGCTGCCTGGCTGCCCGACGCCATCGCAATGCCGCAGTCGGCATCCTTCAGCGCCAAAACGTCATTCACGCCGTCGCCGGTCATGGCGACCGTGTGCCCCTGCGCCTGCAGTGCGCGGACCAAGCGACGCTTCTGATCCGGTGTGACGCGTCCGAAAACGGTGTATTTCTGCACCGCCTCGGCAAAGTCACGGTCGGAGACGAGCGTGGAGGTGTCTACATAGCGCTCGGCGTTCTCAATGCCCGCGTTACGTGCGACCTCGCTGACGGTAATGGGGTTATCGCCGGAGATGACGCGGACGGACACACCCTGCGACGCAAAGTAACGGAACGTGTCACGGGCATCGGGGCGGAGCAGGTTGTTCAGGAAGATCAACGCGATCGGGGTGACGTGCGCAGGGTCGAGCGTCGGCTCCGGCTCGCGGTCGTAGGCAGCCAGCAGCAGCACGCGGCAGCCCCGCTCCGACCACGGCTCGGCATTGCCCCGCACGGTGTCGTAGCGGTCGCCCAGCACGAATTCCGGTGCGCCGACGATATATCTGCCGTGCTCGCCGAAGTCGGCAGCCGACCACTTGGACGAGGAGGAGAAGGGAATGCGCTTGACGGCGTGCCACGGGCTTTGCTCGGAGAACTGCTCCGCCATTGCCTTTGCCGTCTCGTTGTCCGGCTCCTCGCCGCAATAGAACGCGGCGAGAATCTGCTCGATCGCCTCATAATCGAAGCGCTGCGTGTCAAGCGGGAAAATGTCGGAAACCTCCATTTTCGGCTCGGTGACGGTGCCTGTTTTGTCCACGCATAACACGTCAACATGGGCGAGCGTTTCAATGCAGTTCATGTCCTGCATCAGCACGCGGCTCTTGGTCAACTTCAGGCAGCTCACCGCAATGGCGACGCTCGTCAGCAGGTACAGCCCCTCGGGGATCATGCCGATCAGCGCGGCGACGGTATACTGGATGGACTCCTTCAGCGGCAGCCCCTGAAATACGCTCAGATAATGCCGCAGGAACAGAAAAATGCCCATCGGGATCAGCGCGATACCGACGACGGTAATCAGCCGTGTCAGGGAGAGCATCATTTCCGACTTTGTGGATTTGACGTTCCGCTTTGCTTCGGCGGCAAGGCGTGCAGCGTAGCTCTCCGCGCCGACGTGCGTGAGCCGGGCACGGCAGCGACCGGAGATCACGAAGCTGCCCGATTTCAGCTCGTCGCCCGGACGCTTGATGATGGCGTCGGCTTCACCGGTCAGCAGCGACTCGTTGACCTGCATCTCGCCGGTGCAGACCACCGCATCGGCGCAGATCTGGTCGCCCGCCGAGAATTCGACAATATCGTCACGCACGAGCTGGTCGGTGCGGACGGGTACGCGCTGCCCGCTCCGAACGGCGCGTACCGTCCCCGCCGAGACGAGGGTCAGCTTATCGACCGCACGCTTGGCGCGGATCTCCTGAAAAATGCCGATCACGGTGTTGGCGACGGCGATAATCAGGAAGGTCATATTCTTAAACGAGCCGACGACGGCAAGCGCGACCGCCAGCACGATAAAAATAAGGTTAAAGAAGGTAAAGGTATTCTCCTTGATGATCTGCCGTTCGGATTTGGTATTGGATTTCGGCGAAATATTGCGCAGCCCGCCCTTTTGTCGGAGGGAGACCTCCTGCGCGGACAGACCCTCCTCCGGCGAGACGACCGCGACGGGAATGCTGCGCCTCCGCTCGCCGATGAGGGAGTAGGCTCTTTTCTCTTTCATAGAAAACGCTCCGTTTTTGATTCTACGGGCATTATAGCACAAGTGAGCGGAAAAAACATCATCGGATCGGGAAAAAGTTGTAAATAATCTGCAAAATCGCGCGGAAATAATTCGAAAAAGGGCTTGATTTTTGACGCTCGATATGCTAAAATACATCGGTCTGCAAATGGGCGGTCCTCTGCGCGGCGCGGTCAACGTCGGCATGAACGCCTAATAAACAAGGAGGACACAGCTATGGATCTGATGAAGGCTCTGACCAGCCAGTACATGAAGGAAGAACTGCCGCAGATGAACGTCGGCGACACCGTTCGTGTTCATGTCAAGATTAAGGAAGGCGCTCGTGAAAGAGTGCAGGCGTTTGAGGGAACCATCATTGCCCGCAAGCATGGCGGCATTGAGGAATCCATCACCGTTCGCCGTCTGAGCTACGGCGTCGGCTGCGAGAAGGTTTTCCCCGTTCATTCGCCCAACATCGTGAAGGTCGAAACCGTTCGCCGCGGCAAGGTTCGCCGTGCGAAGCTGTACTACCTGCGCGACCGTCTCGGCAAGGCTGCCAAGGTCAAGGAGAGAGTCTGATCGAAACAATTCCCCGTGCATCATCCGATGCACGGGGTTTGTTTTCAGACTGCCAAAAAAGTCCGTAACCGTCAAAATCGGTTTACTTTTTAATTGAATTCCGTTCTTTGCGTTTTGATTTACAAAAACAGAGTATTCCGAACTCTATAGTGCAAAAAAATACTTGCTTCGCAAGGATTTTGACTTACTGCGCAACTCACGCTCCTGCGCAGCCGTTCGCGACGAAGGAGCGTTACGGATGCGGCGTGCCCCTTGCGGGTATACCGTACCTATGTACGCCGACGGGCGTGAGTTTCTTGTCTTCCGAACTTTTTGGCAGCCTGTCAGCGTGTCAAAAGTTTTTTCGACACGCTGTCCCCGTGCATCATCCGATGCACGGGGTTTGTTTTTTTGTTGCTTTTTTCGGGGAAATCGAGTATACTGAAAACTATGGAGGTGAACGGAATGTATCAGGCGCTTTATCGGAAATACCGCCCGCAGACCTTTGACGACGTGGTCGGGCAGCAGGGTGTGACGCAGACGCTGAAAAATCAGATCGTCAGCGGACGCCTGAGCCATGCGTACCTGTTCACCGGAACGCGCGGAACGGGCAAGACCTCCTGCGCGAAGATCCTTGCCAAGGCGGTCAACTGTGAAAATCCGATCGACGGCAATCCCTGTAACTGCTGCCCCGCCTGCCGCAGCATCGACAGCGGCGCCTGTATGGACGTGCTGGAGATCGACGCGGCATCCAACAACGGTGTGGATAATGTCCGTGCGCTGCGCGACGACGCGATCTATACGCCGAGCGAGGTCAAAATGCGGGTGTATATTATTGACGAGGTGCATATGCTCTCCATCAGTGCGTTCAATGCGCTGCTGAAGATCATCGAGGAGCCGCCCGAGCACCTGCTGTTCATCCTCGCAACCACCGAGCTGCACAAGGTCCCCGCGACCATCCTTTCGCGCTGCCAGCGCTTCTCGTTCCGCAGACTGCTGCCGGAGGACATCGTTGATCGGCTGAATTATATCGCTTATCAGGAGCATATCGAGCTTGAGGCGGACGGCGCGGCGTTTTTGGCGCGGCTTGCCGACGGCGGAATGCGTGACGCGGTGAGCCTGCTTGACCAGTGCGCCTCTGCGGTCAACGGCGCGGTCACGACGGAGGAGATCTGCCGCGTGCTGGGCTTTACGGCGGCGCGAAAGACTGCCGAGCTGATGCAGGCGGTCGGGGAGCACAATGCACCCGCAGCGCTGACCGTGTTCAGCGAGCAATATGCCGAGGGCAAGGACCTTGCGGCAATGCTCGACGAGCTGTGTGCCGTGGCGCGGGACCTGCTGATCCTCCGCACCGCGCCGAAGGGCGGCGTGAACCTCATCTCGGGTATTTGTACGCAGCAGGAGCTGAAAGCGCTGCTCCCGTTGTTCAGCGCGGGGGAGCTGCTGCGCGTGACGTCGATTCTGCGTGATGCGGCAGCGGGCTTCAATACCAGCGCGAACCGACGGATCGATGCCGAGCTTGCCCTGCTTCGCCTGTGTGAGCCGGAGGCAAAGCTGGATGCGCAGTCGCTCAGCGCCCGTATCAGCCGTTTGGAGGATAGATTGGCAGGCGGTTTCGTGCCTGCAGCGGCGCCCGCTCCCGCCCCCATTCGGGAGGAGCCGCAGCAGGCGGAGCAGACCCCGCCTCGGAAGGAGACACCGCCCGAGCCGCAGGAGCCTGTACCGCAGCCGAAGCGCGACGAAACGCCCGACGGCTTTTGGCAGAAGTTAGTCGAACGGCTGCATCAGACGCTCAAGCGCTCGGTCGGCTGCCTGTTTACGACGGGCGAGGATTCGCCGGTGCGCGGACAGGTGAGCGGAGATCGACTGCTGCTCGATTGCCGCACCCCGCTGGCAAAGCAGCTCGTCGGTGTGCCGGAGACACTGCAAATGATCGGCGAGAGCGCGTCGGCACTGCTGGGACGCAAAGTGACAGCACGGCTTGCGGAAGCCGAAAAGCAGACGGAAAACCCGAATTTCAACAAACTGATGGACTTCGCACGGGAGCATCCCGACATTGTGGAGCTGAAATAAATAACAACACGATAAATTTGAAGGAGAGTACGGCAATGGCAAAAGGCGGATACCGCGGCGGTATGGGCGGCGGCATGAACATGAATATGATCAAGCAGGCACAGAAAATGCAGCAGGATATGCTGAAAATACAGGAGGAAATGGAGACGAAGGAGTACGAGGCGACCGTCGGCGGCGGTGTCGTCAAGGCGAGCGTCAACGGCAAGCATGAGGTCGTCAGCCTGACCATTGCGCCCGAGGCGGTCGATCCCGACGATGTTGAAATGCTTCAGGATATGATCGTCGGCGCGGTCAACGAGGCAATGCGCAAGGCGGATGCGGAGGCGGCACAGAGCATGTCGAAGCTGACCGGCGGACTGAACCTCGGCGGCTTGGGCGGACTGTTCTGATGCGGTATTTTCCCGCCGCATTGGAGCGGCTGACAGAGCAATTCGCAAAGCTCCCCGGGATCGGCGGCAAGACGGCGCAGCGGCTGGCGTTCTACCTGCTGAGCCTGCCGGAGGACGAGGTCGCAGAGTTTGCCGCCGTGCTTGCCGAGGCAAAAAAATCGGTGCATTTCTGCCCCGTCTGTCAGAATTTGACGGACCGCGACATCTGCCCGATCTGTGACGACGACAGCCGCGACCACGGCGTGATCTGCGTGGTCGCCGACCCGAAGGACGTGATCGCCATGGAGCGTGCCCGCGAATTTTCGGGCGTTTATCATGTACTCCACGGGGTAATTTCGCCCCTTAACCACATCGGACCGGACGATATTCGGATTCGGGAGCTTCTGAATCGTGTCGCGAAGGGCGGTGTGCGCGAGGTCATCATGGCGACCAACCCCGATACCGAGGGCGAGGCGACGGCAATGTATATCTCCCGTCTCCTGCGACCGATGGAAGTGCGTGTTACACGTCTTGCATACGGCATCCCCGTCGGGAGCCAGTTGGAATATGCCGACGAGGTGACGCTCCTGCGCGCGCTGGAGGGCAGACAGGATATTTGAGCAATACGCAACTCGTCGAAAAACGAGCTTCCCGCAGTGCACTTTTGCTGCGGAAAGCTCGTTTTCTTGCATGGATATACGGACTTTTGATTGGATAGTTGTATCAGTTTTCCATCTGCCGCCCGAGGAAGCCCGCGACGGTCTGCGCAAGCTTCTGCTCGGACTCCTCGGGTGCGGCGTCGTTTTCGCCCATCAGCAGCATGACGCAGCCCATCAGATCGCCCTCGGAGATGATCGGCGCCGCGACGCCGAGATGGTACCGCTCGACGGACTCGGCGGGACGAAGGCGTGCGTCGCCTGTGCGATAGCGGTAGCTCTTGCGCTGCTCCATGATCTGCTCCAGCTCGGCGGAGTTGCGCTTTTCCAACAGCTCCCGCTTCGGCGCACCCGCAACGGCAATGATCGTGTCACGGTCGGCGACCGCCGCAATATGACCGGTGTTTTTCCCGATGGACTCGCAGATTTGTGCCGCAAAGCTTTGCAGCTCGCCCATCGGGGAATACTTCTTGAAAATAACCTCCCCGTCCCGCTCCGTATAAATCTCCAACGGGTCGCCCTCGCGGATACGGAGGGTGCGGCGAATTTCTTTGGGTATGACGACGCGACCGAGGTCATCGATGCGTCGGACAATGCCGGTAGCTTTCATATTCAAAAATCTCCCTCTTGTGCTTGAATTGTACAGGGGTATTGTTTGCCGAAAAAGGGAGATTATACAGCGGCACTTTCTGCCAAATCAAGCGGCTGCGCGAAGTCAAAAAACGTCGGCGTTCTTTACGGCGTACATTGCGGACAAAATCCGACGAAATTTAGACGCGGCGGCGGTCGGAGGCTTTGCACACGGCATATTGCGCGCCAAAGCAAAACGAGGGATATTCCGAAGGTATTGAAGAATAAAAACGCACCTGCGGAGCGGTCACAGCCGCTCCGCAGGTGCATTTAATTTTTCAGCGCGGCGCGGGTTGCGTATGTATTACGCCGTGCACGTTGTGCGCTTTTGCTCAGGTATAGTCGTAAATACGGGACATACTATCGGACTCGACGAAGCTGCCGTTGGAGTCGTAAATGGAGAAGGTGGCGATAAAGCGGTATTTATAACCGCGATAAACCGCCCACTGCTCATCTAAGACGACCATATCCTTGCCGCTTTTTGTCCACGAAGTGACATAGACCCAGCTCCCGTTGGAATACTGTTGGAGCGTACCGGTAATTTTGATTGTCACATTGCTCCAAGCAATGCATCTTGCGTAACAACTTGCAATGCCTGTGCTTTCGTCAATGTCAAAGCCAATCGCTATCGAACGAATTTTCTTATAGCATGGTTCAACGGGTTCGATTACTGCCGCCGCAGCAGGAAGGGTGAGTGAGCATACCAGTACGACTACCAGCAAAAGACATACGATTTTTTTCATTTGTGCTCTCCTATTCTTTATTTTAGGGATACGTAGTCATACCCCTATATATAAAGACAAATGAAAAGCGGATTTGCAACTGATTTAGAGAATTTTTTCTATATTTCTTGCTAATTCGACAATCTCCTCTTGTGTCAGAGAGGTGGCGGAAAGCTGATATAGGCACTTCGCTTCTTCGTCGAACCACAGAAGCTGGTATCCGTCCTTTTCGACGAGAAGTGCGTCATGCGACGCAATCACCAAATCCGAAACAAAGCCGGCTGCTTCGGTATCGACGCGAAATTCCAGCGCGTTTGTTTCAATGCAAAAGTATATGCCCTCGCCGAGGCTGTTCTTGTACAGGACAGTGAGATTATTCGCCCAAGCATTATTGCTCTGTACAAGCGTATAGCCCTCCGGCATCAATTCGGAAAGCTTGGCGATGAGCTCGTCTGTGTTTCGGCGTGTGCCGGAATCAATCTGACCGTCGGGGTCAGCCATACTGCCGATTTCAATATACCCGTCTCGCTGCGAAATGAAGAAATTGAGAATCGGGATACGGACGGCTTCGACGGTCGTAAACAGGATACCCGCCACGCCGAACAGCAGGACCACGCACAGCATTGCTGCGACGGCAAAGCGTGTCGCCCTTTTTGCAAAACGGGTGCGGCGCTCCTTGGAGAGCTTCTTCCGAATCAGTCTGCGGCACCGTTTGTCGAGCGCCTCCGGTATTTCGATCCGTTCCGCTGCAGGACTTTCCCACGCTTCCGCGACGCTCACGGCGTACTGATCCATGACCAGCTCCGCCGCAGCGTCAAGAAACCGCTCGTAAACTTCCCTGTTGCCCGAATACTCGCTCATAATCGTTCCTCCCATCCGCGCTTCGCTTATATTCTCCGGCATTTTCGCCGAAATTGCAAGTGCCTTCTATATATTAAGACAGGTGAAATTGAAATTTGCAACACAAAATCCATAAAAACTCGAAATATTCTCAAAATTCCGCCAATATCGCGTTGCAAGTGCGAGCTTCGCGTGTCTTAATTTATAGAAGGAACTGTCAGATCGACGGAAACACTCCGAAGAAAGAGAGGTCAGACAATGAAGACACGATTGCTTTCCCTTTTCCTTGCGGCGGCGATCATGCTCCAACTCCTCCCCGCAGCCGTCCTCGCGACCGAGACGGACGATGAAGTTTCGAACGGCGGAACAGAACCGAGCGGCGAAACGGTTTTCGTTACGGAGGAGCCTGTCCGCGCCGAGATCCAATTTGAGGATACCGCGCTCCGCGAGGAGAACATCAAGCACTTTCGCAAAACGGACGGCAGCTACATCGCCGTTCAGTACGACGCTCCGGTGCATTACCGCGATCGGGCGGGGAAGTGGCAGGACTACGACAACACGCTTCGCCCGCTGCGCGCTGCAAGAAGCGGCGACGTCTCCGCCTATCGCGTGGAAAACGGCGACAGTCTCCGTACCTTTGCGGCGGGAACCGATGCCGACGAGCTGCTTGCCTTCCAAAAGGGCGACTACAGCCTCGCGTTCTCGCTCCTGCAAAACGGCGGCGGCGCAATAACCGCGCAGGAGCATCCCGCAGCGGGGGATGCCGCCGAGAATACCGACATTGCGGCAACGATTTTGGAAACCGCCTCCGTCGGCGAGGCAGCGGACGACCCGTTGCTTGCGCAGACGCAGCCGAGCAAATTTTATTCCGCGCTGGAATATGAAAATGCGCTGAACGGCGCGACGCTGCGCTATGAGAACTACGGTCGGACCGTGAAGGAAAGCATTGTCCTTTCCGCGCCGCAGGAGGAATATCGTTACGCCTTCCGAATCGAGACGAAGGGCTTGGCTGCCGAGCTGCGCGAGGACGGTATGATTACCTTCGCCGCCGAGGACGGGGAGATCATCTACTACATCCCCGCGCCCTATCTGCTGGATGCCGACGGCGAAATGTCTTTCGACGCGGAGTACGAACTGGAGGGCGGCGACGAAAGCTATACGCTGACCATCACAGCGGACGCGCAATGGCTCAACAGTGCCGAGCGGGCGTTCCCCGTGACCCTCGACCCGACGATCGTGGAGGGTAATCTGCCCGACGCCCGTGTTACGGCGGCCTATATCAGCTCCGGCACGCCGGCAGAGCAAAATGCAACGGTTGAAGCGCTTTTTGTCGGCAACAACGGAAAGGTCAATAAGATGATCCACTCGCTGGCTCGTGTGAATCGGCTGATCTCGATCCCTGAGGGAAGCGAGGTGACGCAAGCGAAGTTTTATCTGCGTCAATTCGCATATGAAAGGCAAAGCGGCGGACAAAGCTCCCTCGATGTCGCTCTGTATCCGATGTATTCCATCAATGGGCTGACAGAGACAGACGGCAGCTACACGACCGCCCGCTGGCAGAACCTGATGAACGTTGTCACGTGGAACGGCGTCTACGGCAGCAGTCCGTACTATGTGTTCAACGAAAGCACACCCGTCACGGATGCCGTGACCGTGAGCCAAGCGACGGTTAATTCGGACATCGGCTGGGACATTACGCTTCTCGCACAGATGTGGTATGATAATGCCAAGAAAAATTTGGGCTTTATCCTCCGTCCGCTGCTTCCGACCGCGCAGGTCACCTCGCGCGCCTCGTTTTACGGTCCGGACTGCGGACTGGAAGCAAAGCCGCAGTTGGAGGTCACCTATCGGAACACCGTCGGCATTGAGGCGCAGTACAGCTATCGGACGGCGGGCATCGGTCGGGCGGGAACGGCGTATATTTCCGACGCCACTCTGCGGCAGACCCTGGTCGTGCCGCTGACCGCCTCGCCGAGCGACGTCATGCCGTTTGCGCTCTCTATGGTATATAACAGCGCTTACGGCAACCGCGAATTCAAGCGGGACGCGACCATGCTGCACACCGTGCCTTACGCGAACATGAATCTCGGCGCGGGCTGGAAGCTGTCGGCGCAGGAGACGGTCTGCACCGTTACGATCAACGGCACGAGCTATCTGATCTATACCGATGCGGACGGCACCGAGCATTATTTCCAAGAAGCGGGAACGGTCTATCGGGATGAGGACGGGCTTGGCTTAAAGATCACCGTATCAGGCTCGGATTTCACCATGACCGACGACTACGGCAACGGGAAATTCTTCGGAAACGGTTATCTGAAGCGGCAGTATGATGCCTACGGCAACATCCTGTACTATAACTATAACGCTTCGGCGCAGCTCGTGACCGTTACGCGGAAGAACAGCGGCGCGAGCGCGACGGAGACTTTGGCGACGCTGAGCTACGACGCGGGCACGAAGCGCCTGTCCTCCGTGCGGGACGGGGCGGGGCGCACCGTTACGTTTGCCTATACAACGCTCGGCTCGACCTACTCGATCAGCGGGATCACGTTTGCCGACAATGCCCAAATGCGGTACGGCTATTATAATGGCTCCGGCGAGGTCTACCGCATGACCTCCGCTTATGACGGCGAGGCAGGGTATGGCATGGAATTCGTCTATACCGACACGGGGCGTGTTGATATGTTTGCCGAATATGTCGGCTCGACGACGATAAGCCGCGGCGCGAAATTCAGCGCGAAGAAGCTCGCACACAATCAGACGCAGTATTGCTATTACGGCAGGGACGGCGTACAGGGCACCTCGGACGACATCTATACCCATAAGGTGCTGGATGCCCGGGGACGGACGATCAACAGCTACTCCACGGACGCTACCCACAAGCACGTTTTGGGTGTCGGCGTCTCGAACTATACGCCAAACAGCGGAACAAGCAAGCAGAATAACCGCGTGACTGCCGACGTTTCGGCGGGGCAGCAGGGCGTCAACCTTCTGGACAATGCCGGTATAGAGAATTCGGAGGCTTCGATCAATGCGGTATACCGCTGGTCGGTCGCTCCGTCGGGCGGGGGGACCGTCACGCGCAGTGCCGCCTATTTGGGAAGGGCTGCGCTCAGTCTCAGCGCTACCTCGTCGAGCGCAACACCGTACTATTGGCAGCAGAGCTTTACGCCGGACGAGAGCCGTGAATATACCTTCTCGGGCTATGTCAAGGTGCCCGCGAATGTCAGCTTCTCCGAGGGCGGCGGCGTCTCCCTGCTGCTGACGGACAGCGGCGGAAATGCCCTCGGGCAGAGCGAGATCGTCAACTACAGCACGGCAGCCGTCGGCAGCGGCTGGGTGCGGCTCTCCGTGACGGCGGCGCTGACGAGGAATCAGACCGTTCAGGCGCAGTTCTCTGCGAACCGTTTCTCGGGGAGCGTTTACGGCGACGCGTTCCAACTGGAAAAGGAGAGCAGCGCGGCGACCTTTAACCTCATCGAGGATGGCTCCTTTGAATATCAGACGCAAATCACCTCCGGCACTGACAGCGACTACTGGTACAGGAGCGGCACGGCGGCGATCGTCTCCGACGGGACGACCTACTTCGGGACGAAAACGATACGCCTTGCGAGTAAGAGCGGATTCCAGCGCATCAGCCGCAATATTCCGCTCAATGTGCCGCTCGATACCACCTTTATCCTCTCCGCGTGGGCGAAGGCGGACGCCCGCCCCGAGAGTGAGGCGACGCAGACGCAGATTGAGAGCAGCCTGAATCCCTATTTCGGGCTGATTCTTCGTTTCTATTATTCCGACGGCAGCGACGAGGTTCACTTCTACCCCTGCGACCCGTATTACCGCGACTGGCAGTATGTGCAGGCGATCGCTGTCCCGAAGAAAACGGGCAGCGTGACGATCAGCTCCGTCACCGTCGTTGCCGCCTATGAGGAGAACATCAACACGGCGTATTTCGACAATCTTGCCTTCCGCGTCGAGCCGGTGCAGACCTACGCCTATGACGGCAACGGCAACCTCCAATCCGCCGCGCAGACGGGCACGGGAACGGAGTCGGCGACCTACAGCGGCGTTGACCTGACACAATATACGGCAGCGAATCGCAATAAATACACCTACACCTATAACGCGCAGCATGATGTTCTCTCAACCTCGGTCGCGGGTATTGTTGCCGAAAATACCTACAGCGCGGCGGGTAACATCCTGACCTCCGTGCTGCGGAATGACGCAAATACCCTGTATCTCAAAGCCTCTGCAACGGCGACGCCGGACAAGAATCACACCGAAACCGTGACCGACGCAAGCGGTTATACAACGACCTATGCCTATAACAGCAGCGGTCAGGTCACGAGGATAACGAACGCAAAGAACCAAGCCACGAACTACACCTACGACCCCGCCACGCTGCGCACCAACAGCACCTTCCGCAGCGGAATCGCCAACATCGACTATGGCTATACCAACGGCCGCCTGACGACCCTTGACCGCAAGACCTTCCGCTCGGGCACGGAACAGCACCAGTATTATTACTTTGCCTACAATGACTGGGACCAGCCCACCACGACCAAAGTCGGCAGCCGAACGCTCTCGACCAATACCTACTATAATTACGCAGGCACAGCCACCGGCACAGGCGGCAATCTGAAAACAACGACCTATGCGAACGGTGCCTCCGTCAGCTATACCTACGACGAACTTGACAGGCTGAGTAAAAAAGTGTATACTGGTGGTAGTTACGTTACTTATGCCTACAACGCCGAGGGGCAGCTCGCCAAGCTGGTCCATGGTGACAGCAGCGGCGTGACGGCGAGCTATTTGTTCGAGTATGACAGCCTCGGGCGTCTTATCCGTAGCAGCGAAGCGGACGGCAGCGGCACAGTCAAACAGCGCACCGAGCACATCTACGACGCCTACAACCGCCTACAGCGTCAGAGCTGGGTGCTGGGCGGCAAGAGCTATTCCGAGAGCTACACCTACAATGACGGCACGAATGAAACAGGGAATCTGAGCACCATGACAACCGGCACGGGCAATG
>ENA-ORSL01000982-ORSL01000982.1-human-gut-metagenome-genome-assembly--contig:-NODE-982-length-26069-cov-10.998885_pt1 | contig 26069 bp, 20 predicted proteins | sample MGYA00242190_ERZ509157 | MGnify/ENA primary metagenome ERZ509157 (study PRJEB26280, sample SAMEA2338664) | human gut metagenome | biome: human gut; feature: human-associated habitat; material: faeces...
ACGCGCATGAAACATCCGCAGACCGTTACGGTCTACCCGGAAAAAAACGAAAACAAAGCAGCGTATCTGCTGTGGCGCTCCCTGCGCGCGGCCCTGCTTACGGCGGGCGCGTTCATAGCGCTCATAGTCATCTGGAATGTTGATTTAAAGAGTCTTTTCGCTTGCCGCTCGGCGGTGCCGTCACGGTGCTTCTGGGCTGCATCGCAGGGGATTATCTCGGTGCGAAAAAGCCCCTGCCGTCGGCTTTCGTCATTTTGCGGAAATTTCGACGAATTGATTGTGAAAATAGATGGTTTTGCAAAAAAAGTAGACAAATTTTTGACGATGTAGTATACTGGCGTTAAACGGGAGAGCAAGTCGATCTTTTGCACAAAAACAAATAAACGGCTGAATTTTCATGTTGTCACATGATGAGTTCAGACAACAAAAAGGAGATTTTGAAATGAAGAAAAAGCAAAACCGGCATTCCCTTCGCCTCATCCGTCAAAACGTTCCGCAGTTTATTTTGCTCGTTATTTTTTCCGTGCTTCTGGGCGTTTCCGTCATCGCGGTGTCTGTTTTGATGAAAATGTTCCTCGACATCGCCACAAACGCAAGCGCCATGCCGCTCACCACATGTCTCATCATCGCGGTCGGCGTTTTGCTCGTGCTCGGCATCTCGCAGGTCGTCACGTCCGTTTTGCAGGGCAAGCTTTCCTGCCGCATGGAGCTTTCTCTGCGCAGCGCCATGGTGGAGCACCTATACCGCACAGACCTTAGGACGTTCGACAGCGGCGCAGCGGATAACTACTTCACGCGCATGACAAAAGACGCGGAGACCCTCTCGAATTTCTACTCCAAAACGCTCATCCCGAGCATCTTTTTCGAGAGCTTCACGTTCGTCGTCAGCTTTATTTTGATGTTCCTCCTCGAGTGGAAACTTGCGGTCGTCATGATCGTCGTCGTGCCGATTTTGATTTTCACCATGATCCGTATTTCCCCGAAGCTTGAGATGAACAGCATTCAGATCATGCAGAACGAAGACAAAAACCGCAATATCTTACAGGAGTTTTTGAGCCAGTACATGCTGTTTAAGTCCTACGGCGTGCTCGGCTGGGTGCAGAAACGCGTGGGGGATACATACGCGCAAAAGCAGAAGTACGTCGGCAAACTCAGCGTTTTGCAGGGTGCCATCGGCTTTCTCAATAACTTCCTCGGCGTCGGCATGTTCATCATCGCGCTCGGCATGGGCTCATTTCTCGTCGTGCGCGGCGAAACCACCGTCGGCACGCTCATCGCCGTCGTGAACCTCGTCAGCTTCTTCTACGGCCCGTTCCTGCACATTTCGGGCTGGATGGCCGAGGTCAACGAAGTGAAGGTCTCTACAAACCGCATCGGCGAGATCCTCTCCATGCCGACCGAAAATAGCACACAAACCGCAAAGCCCGCTGTCCAAAATGCAGGCAGCGCAGCGCTCACCGCCAAAGACCTCTCCTTTGCGTATGACGAGGAAAAAGCCATCCTGTCCCACGCCGAAACGCAGGTGCACACGGGCGAGATCGTCGCGCTTACCGGCGAAAACGGCAGCGGCAAAAGCACGCTCACAAAGCTGCTTATCGGCTTTTATACGCCCACAGGCGGCGAAGTCGAGCTCAAAATCGGCAATAAAACCGTGCACGGCGCGGAGATTCGGAATTATTTAAGCTACGATTCCGGCTTCGTCTCCGTTTTCGCGGGCACGCTCAAAGAAAACATCTGCATGGATCAGCCGTTTGACGAGAAAAAGTTCCGCAAGGCTGTCGAACTCGCCAACCTCACGGAGTTTGTAAACGAAAAAACAGCGGAGTACGAGATCGAGCCGGAGGGCAAGAATCTCTCCAGCGGTCAGCGCCGCAAGGTCGCGCTGGCGCGCATTTTCTACGATGACCGCCCGGTCTTCGTGCTCGACGAGCCCACCGCGAACCTCGATAAAGCCTCCGCAGAGGGCATGTTTGAAGCCCTGAAGCAGGTCTGCAAAGACAAGATCTGCATCATCGTCACGCACGACGCGTTCATCTCCGAGAAGTGCGACCGCGTGCTGCATTTGAATAACAAAAAGGTCACAGGATGACCGCAATACGATTTGCATAATAAGGCGATAGGAACTCTGCCGCTCGCAACGAGCGGTGGGTGTGGCTTAGCTCTGGGCAATTCCGCCCTTGCGGTAAGGCTCGTCGCAGAGAACGCCTGCGCCGAGTGGCTTATAAATCTTGAGCATTGCTGATGGGCCATTTTTAACAAAATTTATCTTTTTTACAAAAAATCAAAATTTTTTCAAAAACCTAATTGACAACCGAAAAAATGTGTGCTACAATGCACTAAACCGTTGAGGAAGAGTGAGTACGCTTTAGGCAACTTTTCTCACAGAGAGTCGTGGATGGTGGAATCACGGCGGAAAGATAAAGCGGAATGGACTTCTGAGGGCGAACAGAAAAGGATTTCCCGAGTATGTGAGACGGAGTGTGGCTCTCCGTAAACAAAGGTCTGCGTATGATGGTACGCGTAAGAGGGTGTGTGTTTCACATACCAAGCCGGGTGGCACCGCAGGAATTTTGATCCTGTCCCAGCAAGTGATTGCAGGGACAGGATTTTTTGTTTTTCAGGGAGGTTATTTCATGTTTGTTTACACAAAACGATGGCGCAGCCGCGCTGCATCTGAAATTTTGAACCCGCATTTGAACGCATTAAAACAAACCTGAAAGGATCGATAAATTTATGAAACTCAGAAACGTATTTGCCATGATCACCGCTGCCGCTATGACCCTCAGCCTCGCCGCTTGCAGCGGTCAGAGCACAGCTTCTTCCACGTCCTCCGCGTCAAGCGACTCTTCTTCGTCCGCCGCTTCCGAAAGCAGTGTGTCGAGTGAAAAGAGCACCGCAAGCGAAGAATCTTCCGGCGCATCGTACACCATCGGCATCTGCAATTACGTCGATGACGCTTCCTTAAACCAGATCGTTGAGAACATCAATGCACGTCTCGCCGAGATCGAAAGCGAGCAGGGCATCACACTCAACGTGAAGTACGACAACTGTAACGCCGACGCGAACGTCATGAATCAGATCATCGCAAACTTTGCAGCCGATAACGTAGATCTCATGGTCGGTGTCGCGACCCCGGTCGCCATGGCAATGCAGTCCGCAACCGAAGACAGCAAAACGCCTGTTGTGTTCGCCGCCGTGTCCGACCCGGTCGGCGCGGGTCTTGTCGCTTCCCTTGAAGAGCCGGGCAGCAACGTGACGGGCTCCTCCGATAACCTCGATACCAACTCCGTTATGAACCTTATCTTCGCCCAGAACCCCGATGCCAAGAAGATCGGCCTTTTGTACGACGTAGGACAGGATTCCTCCACCGCCGCCATCGAGCACGCAAAGGCGTACCTCGACGACAAAGGTGTTGAATATGTAGAGCGCACCGCAACGACCGCCGAAGAAGTCGCGCTCGCCGCACAGGCTCTCGTTTCCGACGGTGTAGACGCCGTGTTCACCCCGACCGATAACACCATCATGAAGGCAGAGCTCGCTATTTACGAGACCTTTGCTGACGCAGGCATCCCGCACTACACCGGCGCCGATTCCTTCGCCCTCAACGGCGCGTTCCTCGGCTACGGCGTCGATTACGCAAACCTCGGCCGTGAGACCGCAGATATGATCGCTTCCATCCTCACCGAAGGCAAAGACCCGGCGACCACCCCGGTCATCACGTTCGACAACGGCACCGCAACGGTCAACACCGAAATCTGCGAAAAGCTCGGCCTCGACTTCGATACCGTCTCCGAAGCTTTTGCCCCGTACTGCACGAGAATGGAGGAGATCACGACCGCAGAGAGCTTCAGCGATCTCGAGTCTTAATTTAAATCTCTCAAAAGCTTATCCTACCCCATAAGCTTTCAAACACTTCATACTACCGTACTTCATCAATACCTTACTTACCCATAAGAATGCAATCACCGCTGCCATGCACCCGGTTTTCGGGCGCGTGGCTTCGGCATATCACCACAAATCTGCAAAACGAGGAGTTTTTGTATGTCTTTCGATTCAATCCTGACCCTTGGGCAGACAGCGCTGGAGCTCGGTCTCATCAGCTCGCTGACTGTTTTGGCACTGTTTTTGAGCTATTCCATGCTGAACGTATGCGACCTTTCCACAGACGGTTGCTTCACGCTCGGCGCGGTCGTCGGCGCGTCCGTCGCGCTTTCCGGGCATCCGTTTCTGGCAATCCCCGCTGCTATGGCGATCGGTATGGTCTCCGGCTTCGTCACGGCTCTTTTGCAGACGAAAATGGGCATTGATAGTCTGCTTGCCGGCATCATCGTCAATACCGCGCTTTATTCCGTCAACATCGGCATCATGAACGGCGCGTCGCTTCTGAACCTCAATAATTCCGATACGGTCTTCACCAAAATGCGTTCGGTGCTCGAAAACACACCGCTTGCGGGGCAATATAAGCTTATCGTCATCATCATCGCGGTTGTACTCGTGGCGGTCGTTTTGGGACTTTTCCTCCGCACACGCCTCGGCCTTGCCATTCGCGCAACGGGCAATAACCCGGACATGGTTCGCTCCTCGTCCATCAACCCGGTTAAAACGACCATCATCGGCCTGTGCATTTCCAATGCGTTTACGGCGCTTTCAGGCTGCTTGCTCGCGCAGTCGCAAAAGTCTGTCAGCATCGATATCGGCACCGGCATGGTTACGGTTGCGCTGGCATCGCTCCTCATCGGCGGCGCGTTCTTCGGCAAGGGCAAAATTCCGCTGCGTATCTTCGGCATGGTCGTCGGTGCGTTCGTGTTCCGCCTTGTGTATACCATCGCGCTGCGGTTCAACCTACCCGCGTTCATGCTCAAGTTCGTCTCGTCTGTTATTGTCATTCTGGCAATCTCCGGGCCGTACCTCAAAAAACAGCTTCCGTATCTGAAGCGCCGTTTCGGAAAGGAGCGCACCCATGCTTAAACTCACGCATATCTCGAAGACCTTCAACCCCGGCACGGTCAACGCCAAAAAGGCGATCGAAGACCTCAGCTTCCACGCCGCAAAGGGCGATTTCATCACCGTCATCGGCGCAAACGGCGCGGGCAAATCCACGCTTTTTAACGCTATTTCCGGCAGCTTTTTCACGGACAGCGGCAAGATCGAGCTTGACGGCAAGGACATCACCTTCATGCCGGAGTATAAGCGTGCCCGCAGCATCGGCCGCCTGTTTCAGGACCCCATGCGCGGCAGCGCACCGGGCATGACCATCGAAGAAAACCTCGCGCTCGCAGCGGGGCACGGCGGTTGGCTCAGCTCCATCTCCCGCAAGGACAGACAGGCGTTTCGCGAACGCCTCTCCCTGCTCGGTATGGGGCTCGAAGACCGCATGACCCAGCCAGTGGGTTTGCTTTCCGGCGGCCAACGCCAGGCGCTCACGCTTATGATGGCCACATATAACCCGCCGAAGCTCCTTCTGCTCGACGAGCATACCGCCGCGCTTGACCCCGCCACCGCCGAGAAGGTGCTCGAGATCACGAAAAACACTGTGGAGGAAAACGACCTCACGTGCATGATGATTACGCACAATATGCAGTCCGCACTGGAGCTCGGCAACCGCACCATCATGATGAACGCCGGTAAGATCATTCTGGACGTCACCGGCGAAGAGCGTGTCCACATGACTGTTGCTGACCTCCTCGACCGCTTCAAGCAAGCCGCCGGCAAAGCCCTCGATAATGACCGTATGCTTTTGAGCGAAGCAGAGTAAAATTTGAAATCGAAAGACAACAAAAAGCAGATGCCCCGAATCCACATCGGGTGCATCTGCTTTTTCTGTTCCAAAACGGCGGGGATATCCGCCGTCGTTTCTTTACGGATGGTGATGCTTTTTTAATACAATTCCCAAATCTTTATATGTAAAGCGTTATTTTTCCTTGTTTTCCGGCGCAATCTCCGCTTCAATCTTATCCAAGCGGCGGTTGATCTTCTTTTGGTTTTCCAGAACAAGGTCGAGCTTTTTGTGCAGATCATCGATGATGAGCTCGCTTTTTAAGTTGATCTTATAGTCATTCTCTGCACGCTGACGGTCTTTTGCTTCTTGGCGGTTCTGGCTCATCATGATGAGCGGCGCTTGCACGGCAGCAATGCACGAAAGTACGAGGTTTAACAGAATAAACGGGTATTCGTCAAATGCTCTCGAACCCAAAACGAGGTTTATGACCATCCAAATGACCATGACGGCGATAAAACTGAAAATAAACGCCCAACTGCCCGCAAAGCGCGCCACTGCGTCCGCGGCACGCTGCCCAAACGTCATGTGCTCGTCCTTGTCTGCGTTTTTTGTGACTTCCGTTGCAATCAGCTGATGGATCAGTTCCTCATCCGTGAATTCCTCGTCCGTCACATGTAAAAGCTCGCTGATAATTTGGTTGCGTTTCGCACCTTTTTTCATAGTAAACTTACCTCTTATCCCAAGATTCTTCGCCGCATTTCGGCGTTATCTCCAGTCTATTACAAAACCGCGTGCGTTGTCAACCGCAAGGTGTAAAAATAGTGAAAAAACGCATATTCGCGGTTTTGCCTTGCGAATATGTGTTTTGAAATTCAATAAGCTTTAGTGCGTCAGCGCTTGCCGCACGGCTTTCTGCCAGCCATTGTAGCGTGCTTCGCGCTCGGTATTATCCATCTCCGGTGTGAAGCAGCTGCGGTGCGTGTTCGCAAAGATCGTCTCCGGGTCATAGAGGTCGGGCTTCACGCCGATATATTTGCACGCTTCATTCTGTATGACTTGTGCTTTCGTCGTTTTCAGCGAAAAAATGGGACTAAAACGTCCGATGGGGATATTGCAAAACCAAACAAGCGGACTTTTGCAGCTTATTTTGTATAAGCGTCACGGCAAGGTGGTAGGGGACACCCTGTTTTTCGAGCGGCTTACGCAAGGTGTCACCGAAGAAGCCCATGCGCACAGGTCTCATTTCTAAAAAAGCGCCTGTTTTTACACATGGCTCTTGACAAGCGAAAGAAGCAGGCGTACAATAAGTTTGTAAGTTTGTTTTGACTAACCCAAAACAAAGTCGTTAGGGTGCAAAAACGATGAAACAAAAGGAGTGCGTAGAACCGAAACGATAATGAGCAGCCTTTATGAGTGCTTCCCGTGCTGCGCGCTTTGTTGTCTGTCCTCGTGTACCGTACAGAGTGGGAAATAGAGAATACCTGTGGCGCGTCTAATTGTTCCTATAAGCGCAATGTAAACCGCTGTATTCCAATGCTGCGGAAAGAGAAAGTTATATCGAAAGTCTAAATGGAGCAATTTCGACTTTTTGGTTCTAAAATTGCCGAAATGTTTCTTTTGATCTGTATATACATCGTGTGCGCGTCTGTACTGAAACCGCAAAAGCCGGCATGAAACCTGTGGTTGTTTAAACTAACCGATTCTGTTTTAACAAATTGTCCAAAATGGTACGGCTAACTTGCAGGTTGGTTTTTACAAATAATAGAAAATTGTGTTTTTTGTGTGAAAACTGTTGAAGTTAGGTAAAAATCGTGCTATTCTTTAGCCAGAACAAACAAGGTGGTGAATGAATATGAAAATGCATAAGCATTTTGCAAGGCTTACCGTTTTGTTCTTTGTGCTGACTCTCATCAGTGGACACATGAAAAAATAATTTTATGAGCCGCATGGTTAAAATGCGGCCCGCAATACAGGAGGTATTTTTATGAATTGGGCAAAAATCGGTCTTTTCGCAGCAGGTGTTCTGTTTGGTACCGCCGGCATCAAGGTGCTCGGCAGCAAGGATGCTAAGAAGGTCTACACCGAGACCACTGCAGCTGCTCTGCGTGCCAAGGAGTGCGTCATGACAACGGTTACGACCATCAAAGAGAACGCAAACGACATCCTGACCGACGCTAAGGAGATCAACGAGCAGCGCGCTACCGATGCTGCCGCAGAGGTCATCGAAGATGCAGCTTGCGCATGCACGGAAGAAACAGCTTCCGCGGAAGAATCCACCGAAGCCTGATCGCGGGTCTATCCCGGGGCTGAATTACCGGAGAGCCGCCGAAAGCGGCTCTCTTTTTTCGTTCATCCGCTCTGTTTTTCAGAGCTTCCAATATATTGTTGCATAGAAGGATAAAGTTATGAAGTGTAAAATTCTGCATGAAGCGCGCGGGCACATGCGTGTACATCTCGTCTGCGGCCGCATGACGCTGAAAGAAGCCGATGTTTTAGAGTATTACCTGCGCGCCGTGGACGGCGTAAAGGAAGTTAAGGTCTACGACCGCACACAGGACGCCGTCATCGTCTATCAAAACGACCGCACATCCCTTATTCGTGCGCTCGCGGCATTCTCGTTCGCAAAAGCCGAAAGCATGGAGCTTGTGCCGGATCACACCGCCCGTGCATTGAACCGCGAGTTTGAAGACAAGCTCGTCTTCACGGTGCTGCGCCGCGCCATGGCTAAAATGTTCTTCCCGGCGCCCATTCGCATGATGCTTGCCATCATCCGCTCCGCAAAGTACATCAAAGAGGGCGTTAAGGCGCTGCTGCACGGTCATCTCTCCGTTGCTGTTCTTGATGCCACGGCTGTCACTGTTTCTCTTGTACGCGGTGATTTCGATACGGCAGGCTCCGTCATGTTCATGCTGCGCCTCGGCGAGATTCTCGAGGAGTGGACGCACAAAAAGTCTGTTGCCGACCTTGCGGGCGCCATGTCCCTCAATGTCGATAAGGTCTGGCTCAAGACGAACGGCACCGAGGTGCTCATGCCAATCGGCGACATTCAGGCGGGCGACCGCATCGTTGTGCGCACGGGCAATATGATTCCGCTCGACGGTAAGGTCGTCGAGGGTGAAGCCTTGGTCAATCAAGCCTCTATGACCGGCGAATCTCTGCCGGTGCAGAAGTCCGTCGGCAGCTACGTGTATGCCGGCACCGTCGCCGAAGAGGGCGAGTGCGTCATCTGCGTCGAAAAAGCCATGGGCGGCGGTCGTTATGACCGTATCGTCCGCATGATCGAAGAGTCCGAAAAATTGAAATCCACCGCAGAAGACAAGGCTTCCCGCCTTGCCGATAAGCTTGTGCCGTACACGCTTGGCGGCACGGCGCTGACCTATCTGCTCACGCGCAACGTCACAAAGATGCTCGCCGTGCTGATGGTCGATTTCTCCTGCGCGTTAAAGCTCTCCATGCCGATCGCAGTGCTGTCCGCCATGCGCGAGAGCAGCGCACACCATATTTCCGTCAAGGGCGGCCGCTTCATGGAGGCCGTTGCAAACGCCGATACCATTGTGTTCGATAAAACCGGCACGCTGACGTACGCAACACCGCGTGTCGCCATGATCGAAACGTTCGGCGACCGTGAGGAAAGCGAAATGCTGCGCCTTGCCGCCTGCCTTGAGGAGCATTACCCGCACTCCATGGCAAACGCTGTCGTGGCCGAAGCCAAGGACCGCGGCCTCTCCCACGAAGAGTACCATTCTCGTGTGGAATACGTCGTCGCGCACGGTATTTCCAGCACTGTGGAGGGCAAAAAGGTCATCATCGGCAGCGCGCACTTCGTTTTTGAAGACGAGGGCTGCGTGATCCCGGAGGGCGAAGAAGCGAAGTTCAACGCACTTCCGGCCGAGTATTCGCACCTTTATCTGTGCATTTCCGGTGTGCTCGCAGCCGTCATCTGTATCTCCGACCCGCTGCGTAAGGAAGCAAAGGACGCCATCCGCGCTCTGCACGCTTGCGGCATCAAGAAGGTTGTCATGATGACCGGCGATAACCGCAAGACCGCCGAAGCCGTTGCGGCAGAGGTTGGCGTGGACGAGTTCTACGCCGAAGTGCTGCCGGAGGATAAGGCGAACTTCATCCGCCGCGAAAAAGAAATGGGCCGCACCGTTATCATGGTCGGCGACGGCGTGAACGATTCTCCGGCGCTGTCCGAAGCAAGCGTCGGCGTTGCCATCAATACCGGCGCCGCCATTGCCAGAGAGATCGCGGACATCACCGTTGCGGCAGGCGATCTCTATGAGCTCGTCACCCTGCGTCAGCTCAGCACTGCGCTCATGGCGCGCATCCACCGCAACTACCGTTTCATCGTCGGCTTCAACCTCATGCTTATCCTGCTCGGCGTAGGCGGAATCATCCAGCCGACTACCTCCGCACTCCTGCACAATATGTCCACACTCGGCATCAGCCTCAAAAGCATGACAGATCTTCTGCCGGAAAAAGCAGAGGAAGAGTAAGAAAAGAAGCTTCCCGTAACGGTGGTCAAAAGTTTTCGCCAGCCTTTTTCAAAAGACTGCGGGTACTTAGGACAGCGCCCTAAGTTGCTTTCATCGGAAAGCGAAATCTTTTTGCCTACATAGAATTAGAAAAGTTGTTTTGAATGTCCGGGGGACATTCAAATCGTAGGGAACCCAGTTGCATGGGTTTCTGCAAGGGCGGTCAATGACCGCCCTTTTTTACATCCAAACCCGCGCTTTGCCGCGCCACTCTGCAGTGCCCTTTCACGCTTTATTGCACAATGGGTAAAAGGGTACAAAAAGAAATTTAAAATAAAGCGCATTTACTACTCGACAAGATGCCAACTTCGGTGTATACTGGTAGGGTGCTTGCGGCAGGAACCGCAAAAACGAACACAATATCTTGTGGTTACGCATAAATATTCAATATAAAGTAAATTATGGAAACTGATTATGAAAACCAAAGGGGCTGGAAACATGCAGCTCCCGCGGGCGGTATGAAGGAGCGGTAAGGAACATGAAGATCATTAAGAGAAACGGCTCGGAAGCAGCGTTCGATATCACTAAGATTATCGTCGCTGTCTCCAAGGCAAATAAAGAGATCGACGAGCGTCAGAGACTTACGAACGAGCAAATTCGCACAATTGCTGCAAATGTCGAAGGAGCGTGCGTCGCCATGGGGCGTGCAGCGTCCGTGGAAGAAATACAGGACCTCGTAGAAAAGCAGATCATGGGGCAGGGTGCGTTCGATGTTGCTAAGGAGTATATCTGTTACCGCTATACGCGTTCGCTTGCGCGCCGCGCCAATACCACCGATAACCAGATTCTCAGCCTTATCGAGTGCAACAACGAGGAAGTCAAGCAGGAAAACGCGAATAAAAATCCAACCGTAAACAGCGTCCAGCGCGATTACATGGCCGGCGAGGTCTCCAAAGACATCGCGCGCCGCATTTTGCTTCCGCGCGAAATCGTCGAAGCACACGAGCAGGGCATCATTCATTTCCATGATATGGACTATTTCGCGCAGCACATGCACAACTGTGACCTCGTAAACCTCGAAGACATGCTGCAAAACGGCACGGTCATCACCGGCACGCTCATTGAAAAGCCGCACAGCTTCTCCACCGCCTGCAACATCGCCACGCAAATCGTCGCGCAGGTTGCAAGTAACCAGTACGGCGGCCAGAGCATCAGCCTCGCACACCTCGCGCCGTTCGTGCAGATCTCCCGCGAGAAAATCCGCCGTGAGGTCGAAGTCGAGATCGGCGAGCTTGGCGTTTCCCCGGATGAGGCCCAAATCTCCAAAATGGTGGAGCGCCGTCTGCGTGAGGAGATTAAGCGCGGCGTGCAGACCATCCAGTATCAGGTCGTGACTTTGATGACGACGAACGGTCAGGCGCCGTTCATCACCGTGTTTATGTATCTGAACGAGGCGAAAAACGAGCGCGAAAAGCGCGACCTCGCCATGATTATCGAGGAAGTGCTGCTCCAGCGCTATGAGGGCGTCAAAAACGAAAAGGGCGTGTGGGTTACCCCGGCATTCCCGAAGCTCATTTATGTTTTGCAGGAGGATAACATTACCCCCGGCAGCGAATACTATTACCTCACCGAGCTTGCCGCAAAGTGCACCGCAAAGCGCATGGTGCCGGACTACATCTCCGAAAAGAAGATGAAAGAGCTCAAAGAAGGCAACTGCTTCCCGGTCATGGGTTGCCGCAGCGCGTTAAGCCCGTGGAAGGATGAAAACGGCAACTATAAGTTCTACGGCCGCTTCAATCAGGGCGTCGTCACACTGAATCTTGTCGATGTTGCGCTCAGCTCCGGCGGCGATATGGAAAAATTCTGGAAGGTCTTCGATGAACGCCTCGACCTGTGCTACCGCGCACTCATGTGCCGCCACAACCGCTTGAAGGGCACATTGTCCGACGCCGCGCCAATCCTCTGGCAGTACGGCGCAATCTCCCGACTCAAAAAAGGCGAGCCCATCGATGCGCTTCTCTACGGCGGCTATTCCACCATTTCGCTCGGCTATGCCGGTCTGTGCGAGTGCGTGCGCTACATGACGGGCAAATCCCACACGGACCCCAGCGCAACGCCGTTTGCGCTCGCTGTCATGAAGTATATGAACGCTGCATGCGAAAAATGGAAGGCAGAGACCACCATCGGCTTCGGTCTGTACGGCACGCCGCTCGAGAGCACTACGTACAAGTTCGCAAAGTGCCTCCAGCGCCGCTTCGGCATCATCCCGGGCGTCACGGATAAGCCGTATATCACAAACAGCTACCACGTCCACGTTACCGAGCATATTGACGCGTTTGAAAAGCTCCGCTTCGAGTCGCAGTTCCAGGCGCTTTCCACCGGCGGTGCCATCAGCTACGTCGAGGTCCCGAACATGCAGAATAACCTCGAAGCCGTCCTGCAGATCATCCGCTATATCTACGATAACATCATGTACGCCGAGCTTAACACCAAGAGTGATTATTGCCAGAAGTGCGGCTACGACGGTGAGATTCAGATCGTCGAGGATGACGGCAAGCTCGTCTGGGAGTGCCCGAACTGCGGCAACCGCGACCAGGATACCATGAACGTCGCCCGTCGCACCTGCGGTTACATCGGCACCCAGTTCTGGAACCAGGGCCGTACCGCCGAAATCAAAGAGCGCGTGCTGCACTTGTAATTAAGTCAAAATCAAGAATAAACAGTACCGCACAGGGCAGGCGCTTTGTGCGGTATTTCATGAATAGAGGAAACCATCATGAATTACGGTGAGATCAAAAAAACCGACATCGCAAACGGCATCGGCGTGCGCGTCACGCTGTTCGTCTCCGGCTGCACGCGCCACTGCAAAAACTGCTTCAACGCCGAAACGTGGGATTTCAACTACGGCAAGCCGTTTACAAAAGAAACGGAAGACGAGGTGCTCGCAGCCCTTGCACCCGGTTTCATCAACGGTTTAACTTTGCTCGGCGGCGAGCCCATGGAGCCGCAGAATCAACGCGCTTTGGTGCCGTTTCTGCACCGCGTTCGCAAGCTATACCCCGAAAAGGACATCTGGTGCTATTCCGGTTCCACCTTGGAGACCGATATGCTGAAAGACGGTGGCCGCAACCGCTGCGAGGTCACGGACGAATTCCTGTCCCTGCTCGACGTGCTCGTCGACGGCGCATTCGTCGATGAACTCAAAGACATTTCCCTGCGCTTTCGCGGCTCGTCGAACCAGCGCATCATCGATATGAACAAGACCCGCGAAACAGGGAAAGTTACCCTCTGGAACGCGAAACCGTAAAAAAAAACCGAAAACGCCGCTCGACTGCTGTGTTTAGAACAGTGCCGGGCGGCATTTTTTATTTTTCCACACGCGCAGCAACGCAGGAATTCAAAATAAGTTAGAAATCGCTAACTTTTTCTCTTGACATTTTATATTGTCGAGGTATATAATCAAGATACCCCCAAAGGGTATATGAGAGTCTTCTCTCACAAGAATTATTTTCACAAAAGGAAGCGGTTTAAATGCGTACGTATATTTTGAATGCGACCGGCGCGGACATCAGTCCTGCTACGATCATCATCTGTGTGGTGATTGCGGCTATTTGTATTTTTGCGGCCATCAGCTATCGCAAAAAATTGAAGAACGGCTGCTGCGGCGGTGGCGGCGATGAAGTGAAGCACGTCAAGCCGCAGGATACAAGTGTGAACGACTATGACCACGTTTACCGCATGGACATCGAGGGCATGCACTGCAAAAACTGCGCCATGCGCATTGAAAACGCGTTCAACGAGCAGCCGGACTGCATGGCAAAGGTCGACCTTGCCGGCAAATTCGTGCGCATCTACACAAAGAAGCCCGTCGAAGAAGTCGTTTTGAAACAGACCGTCTGGCGTGCCGGCTACGAGCCGAAAACCGTCACCGTCGAAAAATAAGACGGAATTGAAATTCAAAGAAAAGCGTGGTATACTCTAAGAAATCCGTGAATTTATAAAGAAAGTGATGATAGAGTATGAAAAAAATCGCCAGCTTTTCCGTCAATCATGATAAGCTCAAAAAAGGCATGTACGTTTCCCGCATAGACGGCGACGTTGTAACCTACGACCTGCGTATGAAGGTGCCGAACGCCGGAGATTACCTCTCAAACGGCGCGCTTCACACGTTCGAGCATCTTTTCGCCACGTATGCGCGCAACTCTGCGTTGTCCGATTCCGTCATCTACGTCGGCCCCATGGGCTGCCGCACGGGCTTCTATTTCCTCCTGCGCGACAACGTGAGCCGCCTAGATGCCCTGCATCTCGTGCAGGAATCCTTCGCGTTCATCCGCGATTTTGAGGGAGAGATCCCCGGCAGCCGCCGCGAAGAGTGCGGCAACTACAAAGAGCACGACCTCAAGGGCGCCAAAGAGACTGCCGTCGATATGCTCGAGGTCCTCAAGGACTGGACGCCGGAGAAAATGGAATACGAAGCGTAAGTCAAGCTAAGATTAACACCCAAAGCGCCGTTTTGAGCCAAAAGCCAAGCGGTGCTTTTTACTTTAGATGCAGGTCAAAAATCCGGGCAGAATATTTTTGAAAAAAAGCTAAAATCAGAGTTGACAATATACCCTATATGGGTATATAATCAAGATACCCCAATAGGGTATATAAAGCGAAATCGGAAAGGAGAATTCCGTTGGAACATACAGAAGAAAAAGAGCTGTACGCTTGCTGCAAAAGCAATGCAACCGATACGGAAGCGTGCACAGACTGCACCGAAGAAAAAACCGAAGAGAAGTGCTGCGGCTGTCATAAAACAAAGCACCGCTCCGATGAGGAGTACAAAAAACTCATCCACAGATTAAACCGCATCGAAGGGCAGATCCGCGGCATTCGCGGCATGGTGGAGAAAAGCGCCTACTGCCCGGACATCCTCGTACAGGTCGCGGCAGCCAACGCGGCGCTCAACGCATTTACGAAAGAGCTGCTCGCAAACCACATCAAGACTTGTGTAGCGGATGACATCCGCGCAGGAAACGATGAAGTCATCGATGAGCTTGTCACCACACTGCAAAAGCTGATGCGATAATTTTCGGCGCATTTTTATGAAAGGAAGGGAAGAAAATGGAACAGTATAACGTCACGGGTATGAGCTGCGCGGCGTGCAGCACCCGTGTGGAAAAAGCGGTCAGCAAGGTGCCGGGCGTTACGTCCTGCTCAGTCAGCCTGCTCACGAACTCCATGGGCATTGAGGGCACGGCTTCGCCGGAAAGCATTATCAAGGCCGTGGAAGATGCCGGCTACGGCGCGTCCAAAAAGGGCGCGGCGCAGAATAGCACAAGCCCCAACGTTGCTGCGGAAGATGCCCTGAAAGACCGCGAAACTCCAAAGCTCAAAAAGCGCCTCATTGCGTCCGTCGGCTTTTTGGCTGTTCTCATGTACATCTCCATGGGGCACATGATGTGGGGCTGGCCGCTGCCGAATTTTCTCAAAGACAACCACGTCGCGATGGGCCTCATCCAGTTGCTCCTCACCGTCATCATCATGGTTATCAACCAGAAGTTCTTCATCAGCGGCTTTAAAGGGCTCATCCACCGCGCACCGAATATGGATACCCTTGTGGCGCTCGGCTCGGGCGCGTCGTTCCTGTACAGCACCTACGCGCTGTTCGCCATGACAGATGCCCAGATGCGCGGCGATATGGCCGCCGTCATGGGCTACATGCACGAGTTCTACTTCGAGTCTGCCGCCATGATTTTAACGCTCATCACGGTCGGTAAAATGCTGGAAGCGCGCTCCAAAGGCCGCACGACCGATGCCTTAAAGGGTCTCATGAACCTCGCGCCGAAAACCGCCGTGCTCGTGCGGGACGGTCAAGAGGTCACCGTGCCCGTTTCCGAGGTTCGCCGCGGCGATGTGTTTGTCGTGCGCCCCGGTGAGAATATCCCCGTAGACGGCATCGTCTTGGAAGGCGCCAGCGCCGTCAATGAATCCGCCCTCACCGGCGAGAGCATTCCGGTCGATAAGGCCGTGGGCGATGCTGTTTCCGCCGCGACCGTGAACCAGTCCGGCTTCCTGCGCTGCGAAGCAACGCGCGTCGGCGAAGATACCACGCTTTCCCAGATTATCCGCATGGTCAGCGATGCCGCCGCCACGAAAGCGCCGATCGCGAAGATCGCCGATAAGGTTTCCGGCGTGTTCGTCCCGACCGTCATCTGCATCGCTGTTGTTACGTTCATCGTCTGGATGCTCGTTGGGCAGACGTTCGGCTACGCGCTCGCGCGCGGCATCTCCGTGCTCGTCATCAGCTGCCCGTGCGCACTTGGCCTCGCGACGCCGGTCGCCATCATGGTCGGCAGCGGCATGGGTGCGAAAAACGGCATCCTGTTCAAAACTGCCGTTTCACTCGAAAAAACCGGCAAGGTGCAGATCGTCGCGCTCGATAAAACCGGCACCATCACAAGCGGCGAGCCTCGCGTCACGGATATTTTACCCGCCCCGGGCATCACCGAAAAAAACCTTCTGGAAGCCGCAAGTGCGCTCGAGAAAAAGAGCGAGCACCCGCTCGCCAAAGCCATCATGGCGCGCGCTGAGGAGATCGGCGTGCAGGCAAAAGAAGTCACAGACTTCATGGCAAAGCCCGGCAATGGCCTCACCGCCGCCCTGAACGGCGAAGTTCTCGCAGGCGGCAACCTGAAGTTCATCTCCACGCAGGCAGATGTCCCCGCAGATTTTAAAGAAAAGGCCGAAGCCCTCGCGCAGTCCGGCAAAACCCCACTGTATTTCAGCAGGGACGGTAAGCTTATCGGCGTTATCGCCGTAGCGGATGTCATCAAGGAAGACAGCCCGCAGGCCATCCGCGAGTTGCAGAACATGGGCATTCACGTCGTCATGCTCACCGGTGATAACGCCCGCACCGCAGAGGCCATCGGCCGACAGGCAGGTGTTAATGAAGTCATCGCAGGCGTCCTGCCGGACGGCAAGGAAAACGTCATCCGCAAGCTCAGAGAGCAGGGCGAAGTCATGATGGTCGGTGACGGCATCAACGATGCGCCCGCGCTTACCAGAGCCGACATCGGTGTCGCCATCGGCGCCGGTACGGATATCGCCATCGACGCTGCAGATGTCGTGCTCATGAAGAGCCGCCTGTCCGATGTTCCTGCGGGCATCCGTTTAAGCCGCGCCACACTGCGCAATATCCACGAAAACCTGTTCTGGGCGTTCATTTATAACATCATCGGCATCCCGCTCGCGGCAGGCGTGTTCATTAACCTGCTCGGCTGGCAGCTGAACCCCATGTTCGGCGCGGCAGCCATGAGCCTTTCAAGCTTTTGTGTCGTCACAAACGCGCTTCGTCTGAATTTATTGAACATCCGCAGTACGAAGCACGATAAAAAAGTAAAATCGGCAAAACCCGCCGAAATGAAAACCATCGAGGTAAAGGAGACAAAAACCATGGAAAAAACAATTAAGATTAACGGCATGATGTGCCCGCATTGCGAAGCCACTGTTAAAAAGTGTCTGGAGGCGTTCCCGCAGGTCACATCTGCAGAAGTCAGCCATGAAAAGGGCACGGCGGTCATTCAGCTCAATGCTGAAATTTCCGATGCCGAGCTCAAGAAAGCCATCGAAGATAAGGGCTACGAGGTCGTAGGCTGAGCTCGATAAAGCTTGACACAAATTTAATCTGTGTTACAATAAAAGCACTGCCTGTGTTGAGGGCAGTGCTTTTGCATTTTACAATTTGTTCACAGCAAATTGGCTTTTTAGAAAGAATAACGGCATAAAATTAACATAAAGCTAACGTAAAGCAAACGAATAAAGTTTCGCCCGCCTTTTTCAAAGGCGGCGGATTCCAAAGGCAGCGTCTTTGGTCGTCGTTCGCAAACGACGAAACCTTTTTGCCTCCCCAAAAACTAGGAAGGTAGGCTCAAAAGTCCGGTGGACTGTTGAGCCGTAGGGAACCCAGTTGCATGGGTTCCCTGAAAGGCGGCACAAAGCCGCCTTTTCAAAAACCACACAGCCAAAGAATACTAAAGAAGAGATGAGGAAATCACATGGCACGAGAGCGGTATCTGCTGGACGATACGGAAGACACCATTCATGAAAACGAAATCAAGCCGCAGACCGCGGCGGATAAACGCAAAAACTGGTGGGATTATCACAAGGTGCACGTCTTGCTCGTCGCGCTCGCCATAGCCGTCGTCGGCTATTTCATATATTCGGTCACATCCAAAACGGAACCCGATTATACCATCACCGTCATGACGCAGTATACCGTGCCGAGCGACCTGCAAACCGATATTCAGGAGCTTTTCGAGAAATATGCAGACGACCGCAACGGTGACGGCGAAACATACGTCGCCATGAATTTCTGCCGCTTTAATACAAGCGGCACCTCGGAGTTTGAAACATCAGAGCTGCAGGCCTCGTTCGTCAAGTTCGCGACCGATGCCTCCGCCGGTGACAGCATGATTTTCGCTTACGACGACGCAAGCTATAAATACCTCGATCAGGACGATTTAGAAGGCTTCTTTGGCCCCGTAGACGGCACCGATAACGACTATTACCTCTGGAAGGATATTCCGGCGCTGAACAACTTAGAGCTCAACCACTATAATGAGGAGGGCGCAACGAAAGAAAGCGTGCTTTCCGTCCTCGGTGAGCTCAAGGTCGCCGTCCGTACAGAAGACGGCGCCGCGTTCAAAAAACAGGAAAAGATCGATTACCGCAATGACAGCGTCAAGCTGTACGAGCGTCTTTTGAACGACACACCCGCAAATACCGAGAATTAAGTGAGAGAGCTGCACATTTTTACGCGCAGCTCTCTTTTTTCTTTGACAGAACCACGCAGACGGACTATAATAAGCACATAGTATACCATGTCGGTATACATCATCCGAATTCACGAAAAAGGATGGGATAAAAATGAAACTGAAACAACTTTTAACCGCCATCAAGTATCGCGCGGAGCAGGTGCCGGACGTCGACATCACCGACCTTGTGTACGATTCCCGTAAGGCTGTACCGGGCTGCGCGTTCGTCTGCCTGCGCGGTGCGAATGCAGATGGCCATAAGTACGCGAAAATGGCGGCGGAAAAAGGTGCCGCCGTCATCATCGCAGAGGAGCCCGTGGAAGCGCCCGTGCCGGTCATTTTAACGGATAACACCCGCCTTGCCCTCGCATATTTGAGCGCCGAGTTCTTCGGCCACCCCGCAGAGCAGATGCACGTCATCGGCATCACGGGCACCAAGGGCAAAACGACCACCGCGTTCATGATGCGCTCCATTCTGGAGGCTGCAGGCCATAAAACCGGCGTCATCGGCACCATCGGCGTACTGTACGGCGATACCCTCGTTCAAACCGATAACACCACACCCGAAAACTACGAGGTGCAGAAGTTCATGCGCCAAATGGTCGATGCCGGCTGCGAATACTGCGTTATGGAGGTCTCGTCCATCGGTCTTAAAGATCACCGCGTTGCAGGCTTCACGTTTGAGCTCGGCCTCTTCACGAATTTCTCCGAGGATCACATCGGCGGCGCAGAGCATAAAGATATGGCAGAGTACATGGCGTGCAAAAGCATGCTGTTCCGCATGTGCCGCACCGGCATCATCAATATCGATGACCCGAATTATACCGGCATCATCAAAAATCATACGTGCAATATTGTTACCTACGGCTACGATAAATCGGCCGATTTTGTTGCGCATGGGGAAGAACTCGTTACCACACCGGGTTTTCTCGGCGTGCGCTTCTCCGTCACAGGCAAGCTGAATTTTACCGCGGATGTCGCCATCCCCGGCAAGTTCAACGTCTATAACGCCCTGTGCGCCATCACGGCGTGCAGCGTTTTGAATATCCCCGTCACTGCCATGCAGCAGGGGCTTAAAACCGTCAAGGTCAAGGGCCGCGTGGAGCCCGTGCCGATGCCCGGCGATTTCACCCTGCTCATCGATTATGCGCACAACGCCGTCAGCATGCAGAGCATTTTGACAACGCTGCGCGCCTATCACCCGAAGCGCCTCATCTGCATGTTCGGCGCAGGCGGCAATCGCCCCAAGGTGCGCCGTTTCGAGATGGGCGAGGTCAGCGGCAATTTAGCCGATCTCTCCGTCATCACGGCGGATAACTCCCGTTACGAAAATGTGCTCGATATTTTAGCGGACATCAAGGTCGGCCTTGCAAAGACCGACGGCAAATACATTGAAATTCCCGACCGCCGCGAAGCCATCCGCTGGTGCATTGAAAACGCACAACCCGGCGACATTATTGTCCTCGCAGGCAAGGGTCACGAAGATTATCAGGAGATTGAGGGTAAGAAATACCCGTTTGACGAACGTGTCGTCATTCGGGAAATCCTTGATTCCATGAAATAAAGCTCATAAATTACTTTCGGGAAAGGACTTGTGCAGAAATGAATAAGGAAATCACACTGGAACAGCTCGCTTCTTATGAGACCGCGTTCGACGGTGACCGCGCGAACCGCATCGCCATGGATGCTGTCACGAAGAATGGCGTCAACAACGCCGCCGTGCGCTTTGAGAACGCCCGCGAAATGCGCCATACGTTCAACATTTCTTTGGAGCAGGGCGACATCACGAATCAGAAGCAGAGCGGCCGCTGCTGGATGTTCGCGGCGCTCAATACCATGCGCTTCCGCATCATCAAAAAGCTCGGCGTCAAAACGTTTGAGCTCTCCCAGAACTACGCGCTGTTTTTCGATAAGCTTGAAAAGAGCAACTATTTCCTCGAGAGCATCTTAGAGACGCTCAACGAGTCCACCGCAGGCCGCCTTGTTACATATTTGCTTTCCGGTCCGCTCGGCGACGGCGGTCAGTGGGATATGTTCGCAAACCTCGTAGAGAAGTACGGCGTCGTGCCGAAGGAAGTCATGCCGGAAACCGCCGCATCCTCCTCCACGCGTGAGATCATCGGCTACCTCACCGAAAAGCTGCGTGAGTTTGCCTGCACGCTGCGCACCGCGTATCAGAACGGCGCTTCCATGGAAGAACTCCGTGCAAAGAAGGACGACATGATGCAGACCATCTATAACATGCTGTGCATCAGCCTCGGCAAGCCGCCTGTGAAGTTCGATTTCGAGGTCAAGACCCCGAACGGCTTCGTGCGCGACCTCGGCATCACTCCGCAGTCGTTCTTCAAAAAGTACGTCGATATGGACCTTTCCCAGTACATCAGCCTCATCAATGCGCCGACGTCCGATAAGCCCTACGGCAAGACCTACACCGTCGCGTTCCTTGGTAACGTTGCAGAGGGTCGCCCCGTCAAGTACCTCAACCTGCCCATTGAAGACCTGAAAGCGGCAGCCATCGCCCAGATGAAGGACGGCCTGCCGGTTTGGTTCGGCTGCGATGTCGGCAAGCGCAGCGTTCGCGACGGCGGCGTTATGGATTTGAACGCTCTTGACCTCGAAACGCTCTTCAACACCGAGTTCACCATGGATAAAGCTCAGCGCCTCGATTACGGCCAGAGCCTCATGACGCACGCCATGGTCTTCCAGGGCGTCAACCTCGACGATAACGGTAAGCCGAACCGCTGGAGAGTCGAAAACAGCTGGGGCAAGGACGCCGGTGTAGACGGCTACTACATCATGAGCGACGCTTGGTTCGACGAGTATATGTATCAGGTCGTCGTCGATAAAAAGTACCTCACAGAAGAACAGCGCAAAGCGCTTGAGCAAGAGCCGATCACGCTCCAGCCGTGGGATCCGATGGGCTCCCTCGCTTCGGTGCGCTAAACGAAAGGAAACTACTGCATTTATGAATTTAAAGGTATCTGAGATCGCCGAAATGTGCGGCGGCAGGCTCGTCGGCAGCGGCGAAAATACCGTCACGTCGTTTTATACCGACAGCCGCGAGACGACGCCCGGCAAAATGTTCGTGCCCATCCGCGGCGAAAACACCGATGCACACCGCTTTATCCCGCAGGTTTTCGCATCGGGCGCGGCAGCGACTTTTTCCGAAGAGCCGCTCGATGCCCCCGCAGGCGATGTTGTCTACGTTGAAAACACCCGCGCGGCACTGCAAAAGGTCGCGGAAAGCTATCGCGAGCGCTTCAATATCCCGGTCATCGGCATCACGGGCAGCGTAGGCAAGACCACCACAAAGGAAATGGTCGCTTTAGCTGTTTCCGCCGGTCTCAAAACGATGAAAACCGCCGGCAATGCGAACAGCCAGATCGGCCTGCCCATGACCGTTCTGCGCATCACGCCGGAGGACGAAGCCGCCATTGTTGAAATGGGCGTCAGCATGCCCGGTGAGATGGCGCGCATCGCAAAAGTCGCAAAGCCGAACATCGCCGTCATGACGAATATCGGCGTGTCGCACATCGAGTTCATGAAAACACGCGAGAACATCATGAAAGAGAAGTTCGGCATCACGGATTACCTGCCAAACGGCGGCAAGGTGTTCGTAAACGGCGATGACGACCTGCTTTCCACATTAAAAAGCACCCCGGAAAAGCAGATCGTGCGCTTCGGTCTCGGTGAAAATTGCGACTGGCGCGCCGTAGAGCTTGAGGCCGATACGGAGGGAACAAGGTTTATCTGTGTGCACGACGGTAAACGCGTAGAAATGTACGTCCCCGTTGCCGGCGAGCACAACGTGCGCAACGCCCTTGCCGCTGTCGCGGTCGCTGTGGAAGTCGGCGTTCCGGAGGAAAAAGCCGTCGCGGCCATCCGCACCTATGCACCGCCCGCCATGCGCCAGCAGATTAAAGAAGCGCATGGCATCACGCTGGTCGACGATACCTATAACGCCAGCCCCGATTCCATGCGTGCCGCTTTGAAAATTCTCGGCGGCCTGAAAGCGACCGGCAAAAAGTACGCCGTACTTGCCGATATGCTGGAGCTCGGCGATTACGCAGAGCGCGGCCACTATGAAACCGGCGCGTTTGCGGCGGAAAACGGCACCGATGTCCTTATCGGCGTCGGCCCGCTCGCAAAGCACATCGTCGAGGGCTTTAAAAATCGTGAGAACAGCGTGTGGTTCGCCTCGAATGCGGAAGCCATCGCGTATCTGAAAGACCGTCTGCATCCCGGTGATGCCGTGCTGTGCAAAGGTTCCCGCGGCATGCACATGGATGAAATCATCCATGCCCTTTCGGAATAAGCCCGTATACTATAATATATTTAATATATATCGCAATATAAAGACAAAAAAGCCGGCAAGTTCCTTTTCGCTTGCCGGCTTTTTTGCAAAACGGAGGAAAGTTGTATGAAAACAAGATTACTGCGCCCGGAAGAAAACTGGAAATCAAATCTCACCATGGCTGTCGCCTTTGAGGGAGATTACGACCTCGAAAAAGCCAAAGAAAGCGCCGCTCGTGAGCGCACCGAAGAAGAAAAGAGGGAAGACGCCCGCAACCGCTGCTTCGGCACATTTTTAGACGACGATGAGACCATCTGCGGTGTTGTGAACAGCCGCGAGTACCTCTGCCGCTTCGACGGCGGCACGTATAAGCTCGGCGGTGTAGGCGGTGTTTCTACATTGCCGCAGTACCGCCGCGGCGGCGTTATCCGCGCTTGCATGACGGCCTCTCTCAAAGACATGTACGCAAACAATTTCACGTTCGCTTTTTTGTATCCGTTCAGCATGCAGTATTACCGTAAGTTCGGCTTTGAAGCCGGTGCGCCGGAATACCGCTGGTCGGTGCCGTTCACAGCGATGAAGCCGCAGGATGTCGGCGGGCACGTCGAGCAGATCTTCCCCGGCGGCGATTTCACCCCGCTTCTCACCGTCTATAACACGTTCTATGCAGACCACAACCTCTCCGCCGTCCGCGAAACGTATGATAAAGGTCTCGAAAAAGCGAACCTCTGGAACGATAAGCGCTACGTATTCGTCTGGTACAATAACGAAAATCAGCCGCGCGGCCTGATGATTACCCATAAAATCGAAGAAGACGGCGTCACATATCTTGACTGCACCCACACGTTCCAAAGCCCCGGCGGTTTCCTCGCGTGCGATGCCGAAGCGTTCAACGGCTTGCTGTTCTTCGCAAAATCCGCTTTCTCGTCGGATTACGAGAAGCTTCGCTTCACCGTCCCGTCTGATATGCGCTTAGAGCAGCTCATCGGCGAAAACACGCGCACGTTCTGCTCTGTGTTCCCAAACGGCATGCTGCGCGTTGTCAACGTCGAGCGTGTTTTAGAAAACTGTGCTTGCCGCGGCACAGGGGAGATCACCCTTAGTATCGAAGACGATATCATCACGGAAAATAACGGCACATGGCGCCTGCACTTTGCCCCCGGCGAGCAAAATAAAGTCGAAAAAACCGACGCCGTACCGGACCTCATCCTCAACATCCGCGCCTTTTCTGCCCTCATCACCGGCGCCCGCGCCGCCGCCGATATCCCCTGGATGCCCGACGTCCGCCTCCTCCGCCAAGCTCCCACCGTCCCCAACGTCTTCTACCCCAAAAAGTGCTCCATGATGGATCTGTTCTAAGCATATTAATTTTATTGTAGAATTATTAGTAACAATTACGAAAAAAAGAAGAGATTATAGGGGGTAATTAGTGCGTTGCACAGGATTTTAAAAACGAATTGACAATAAGCGTGTCGAATGGTATCATTAAAATGTATAACAATACTTATAAGAATATAAGGTGCGTGAATATAAATGAATAACAGAAAGTTTGCGCTTTCTATGATCATGAAGTTCTCCATTTTTGCATTGCAATTCGGCTTTTTTGCCATGGTTTTGTTCCAATATTACGGCCCAAGACTTTTCCGTAGAGCAGACAGCATCGGATATGCGGTCACATTGATTCTCTATGCCATCGTATACGTAGCGCTCGGCAATCTTTTCCGTGCGTTTAAAATTACAGATTATTCCATAGCAGAAACTATTTTTTCGCAGTTTCTGTCCTTTGGTATGGCAGATTTGCTGCTCTATGGCGAATTCTGCATGATTCGCCATAATTATGTAAACTTAATTCCCGGCATTCTCACGGTGCTTTGCCAGCTTTTGGCGGCAGCGTGCTGGGCTCTTGTCGGCAAGCGTTTTACCATCGCGTTCGGCAAGCCGGAAAAGACCCTTGTCATCTTCGGCGCGGATAATGTGAATGAGTTTCTACAAAAATTTGATAAGATTGGTCATATCTTCACCATCGAAAAGGTCGTTTCTGCGGATATTCTGAAGGGCGACTGGAAAAAAGAAGTCGCTCCCTATCAGGCTGTCATTTTCTATGAGGTTTCCTCTAAAAAACGTTCAGAGGTGATCTGGTACTGCATGCAGAGCCGCAAGAGCCTCTATATCACGCCGCAGCTCAGTGAGATCACCATGGAAGGCTTCGGAGCGCGTCATCTGATCGATACGCCCATGATGAAATATGAGTACCGAAGCGAGCGTTTCTGGTACAACCTTGTCAAGCGCGTGGTCGATATTCTGCTTTCCCTTACGGCACTTATTCTGCTTTCCCCGCTGCTTCTTCTTACAGCCTTGGCCATCAAGCTCGAGGATCACGGCCCTGTGTTCTATAAGCAAAAGCGCTGCACCAAAAACGGCGAGGTTTTTGAAATCCTCAAGTTCCGTAGTATGATCGTAGATGCGGAAAAAGGCGGCAAATCCATTCCGTGTCGCTCCGGCGATCCCCGCATCACACGTGTCGGCCGCGTCATCCGTAAATTACGTATCGATGAATTCCCGCAGATCATCAACGTCTTAAAAGGTGATATGTCCATCGTCGGCCCGCGCCCGGAGCGTATCGAACACGTGGAAGAGTACACAAAAGAAATCCCCGAGTTTTCCTACCGCCTGCGCGTCAAAGGCGGTCTGACCGGCTATGCCCAAATTTACGGAAAATACAACACGAGTCCCTACGATAAGTTGCGGCTCGATCTTCAGTATATCGAAAAACAGTC
>ENA-ORSL01000983-ORSL01000983.1-human-gut-metagenome-genome-assembly--contig:-NODE-983-length-26058-cov-4.196054_pt1 | contig 26058 bp, 24 predicted proteins | sample MGYA00242190_ERZ509157 | MGnify/ENA primary metagenome ERZ509157 (study PRJEB26280, sample SAMEA2338664) | human gut metagenome | biome: human gut; feature: human-associated habitat; material: faeces...
AAATGTTACCAGCAAGGACTTTGATCTGACGAGCGCATCGTCCAGCCGTGTACTACTTCCCTGCCGTGCTTGGGGAGAAATGCGGCTGGAAATGATGAACGCAGCTCTTGGTATGATGTCGGAAGAAGAGCTACATAGGGTGTGCGATGCCCCATATGAAGAGGTTGTTCGGCGTGAGGATGTTAAAATGCTGTTTAATATCCAGAGAAAGCAAGTGCGTCTCACCGCACATGCTTCTGGCGATGCTGTTTTTGGACAGCATTTTGATGCTCGTATCCCAGTTATGGCAGATGCAACCGAAATTACAAGTGTTCTGGATGAGTTCTTTTCATGTGGAAGTCGCGGCCTGAGTCAAGAATATGCGGACTATTATGGTAAGGTGTATGCTGAATGGAAAAACCAAAAATAATTTTGCTAATTCCTATTGACAAATGCGTTTCTATCTGATATAGTAATACATGTCAACAGGAGATAGTTAATCAATCTCAATCTGCTGGCGTAGCTCAGTTGGTAGAGCAGCTGATTTGTAATCAGCAGGTCGGGGGTTCAAGTCCGTCCACCAGCTCCATTTTACGCATCATAATTTAATATGGGAGAGTTCCCGAGCGGCCAAAGGGAACAGACTGTAAATCTGTCGTCACTGACTTCAGTGGTTCGAATCCACTCTCTCCCACCAAAAAATAGACTTGCATTTGCAAGTCTATTTTTTTATCCATTGCGAAAGCAATGGCATATCATCAAGGGCGACTTGTCGCCCTTGTATCTCATCAGTCCGTCAGGGCTGTATATCATCACACCTTTAGGTGTGTATCAAAAATGCTTTCGCAATGATGATATACAACGGTTAGCACCGTTGATGATATCCACGGCGTTGCCGTGATGATATGCAATTCCTTGCAGAATTGATTATATACAATGCTTCGCATTGATTTCAACAAAAATATGTGTTACAGTTTTGTTGAAAAGGAAGTGATATTATGCCTAAGAACTATTTGATTATTTATTCAGAACAACTCGCAACTGATATTGCATTGTTGTGTCAAAGCATTAAAGCACCAAGCAACTCTATTTTCCAAATTCAAAAAAGTTCAAGCAGTGTTTACGCAAATATTCGTGAAGCAAATTATGGTCAAAGTAAGGCAGATATGCTTTCTAAATTCGAAATAGCACTAAAAGAATGTAGCGAAACGGAAGGTTGGCTACAATTATTATTTAATACCAACGCTATTGATGAAGATACATATAAAAAACATAGAAATCTTTGTGGCAGAATCAGACGAATGCTGATTTCAAGTTGTAAAACATTAAAAAAAGATTTAATTTTTAACTAAAGGTGGTGAGGCTTTGTTTAGTTTTTTTAGAAAAACAAGAGAAAAAATAACGCCCATAGATTTAAATAATCCTGATGCAGTAGTAACTGTTATCAACTGTCGACACTCTAAAAATCCTTTTGGTAAAAACTATCGTGGCTGTTGTGAAATTCAAGAAAAATATTTTACTTCAGTTTGTTTTCAGACGATTGATGGGAATGATATGATTTACGAACAACCTCACCGATGCTTTGTGAATTTTTTAACTCCGGAAGCATATCCATATTCGTTATGGGTTGGTCGAAAAATAGAACTCTACGAGGGCAAGTATCATGTCGGCACAATGGTTATAGAGGAAATTATGAATAAAAACCTTGACCGAAACACTGAATTTGAAAACGACAAAGATGTATTGCTGAATCCTGATATTATAAATATTGCTTTGAAGCTCTCTCTTGAATGGGGTAAAGGTTTTGTAAAACCACTAGATATTAAGCTGATGAAAGCATTGCCCTATCTGTCAGGAACAGATATTGAAAAAATATCTGAATATGTTATTCAGGTGCGAGATGATGTTCTTTGGGAAATATATTATCCGAATTGGGATGTAGAAGAAGGAGCTTTGAAAATTGATGCTCAAAAAGCAACAATTAAAAAATATCCTTGGATTAATAAAGATAATTTAGCTTCATTAGATTCTCAAGGGAAGTATTATGCTTGGCACGGTTAAATAATTCTCTGGACTTATAACAGTTTCTGTGCATAATTGTTGTTACCAAAAAAAGAAAGGCGACAATAATATGAGCACAGAAGAATTACAGAAAGAAATTTGGTTTTTATACGGACTTTGGTACAGATACTTTAACCTCCATACTTACCTACAAAAGAACAAACGAGGTTTAGAGTTGATACCAAAACTCCGTGAAAGGTAAAATGAAATTTTACGACTAATTGACTTTGCAAAAGACCAACTTTGAGTTGGCATCATAATGGTTCGTAACAGCCAAAAAGGACTTGGTGTATGCTAAGTCCTTTTTTGATGTTAAAAAACGAATTTTATATCTCATAGTGATATTTTATTATAATCAACCCGAAAAGTTGCTTTGAACGGAGCGGCTTAGATTTTTAGATATAAAAACAGACTGCTCCGCTTTGTTTCGGAACAGTCTGTTTTAGCATAGCTTTTATATATGCGTCGGCTCGTCTTTTTTCTTTTTTGCGGGTATTTGCGCCAAAAGGATGGCTACAAACATTACCGCACAGCCGATATATTCTTTTGTGTAAAGCTGCTGGTGCAAAATAAAGAATGCGAATATAACAGAGAACACACTCTCAAGACAAAGGAGCATTGAGGCGAGCGCGGGCTCTGTGTATTTTTGACCGAGTACCTGAAAAGTAAACGCTACGCCGCAGCTCATTATACCTGCGTAAAGAATGGGTATGCCTGCATCTATTATTGCCGACATATTCGGCTTTTCAAAAATGAACATACATATGCAAGAGAGCACGCCTGTTACAAAAAACTGACCGCAAGAGAGAACCACGCCGTCGATTTTATCTGCGAAATGATCTATTGCAACGATGTGGAAAGCAAATGCGAACGAGCACAAAAATGCGAGAATTTCGCCCTTGCCTACGCCGTTTATGCCCGAACCGCCTACGCAAATAAGATAAAGCCCACAAAGACCCATTACAATGCCTATCCAAACGGTGAGCGGAGGCCTTTTTTTCATAAACAGACCAATCAGCGGAACAAGCAGCATATAGAGTGCCGTTATAAATCCGACCTTGCCGACCTCGGTATAGTTAAAAGCAAACTGCTGCAGGTTGCTGCCTACGCACAAAATTCCGCCGACAACAAGTATGCCTACAACGGTTGTCTTTTTGTCTTTTTTGCTTAAAGCTTTAAAACTTTTTTGCGGGTTCTTTTTCGCACCGACTAAAATTATCGGCATCAAAACAAAAGAGCCTATCAACATTCTGATTCCGTTAAAGGTGAATCCACCGACATATTCCATGCCTTGGCTTTGTGCAACGAAGGACAGACCCCAAATCATCGCCGCGGTTATTAGCATAACCGGACCTAATAATTTTTTGTTACTTTTGATTTTGAACACTTCCTATCAAGATAATACATCTTAATATTATAAAAGTGTTCGGCGGCAAAGTCAAATGATTTTATTTGTCTTTTCTGTATTCGAGCAAATCACTGGGCTGGCAGTCGAGAACCTCGCAAAGCTTTGCAAGTGTAGAAAATTTTATCGCCTTTGCTCTGCCGTTTTTGAGAACCGATATATTCGCTATCGTAATGCCGACCTTTTGTGAAAGCTCCGTTACGCTCATTTTGCGCTTTGCGAGCATAACGTCAATGTTGATTATAATGTTATCTTCCATTGTGCCACCTCATATTGTGAGTTCGGTTTGTTCTCTGAGGTCGGCGGCTTTTTTTATGTAATAAGAAAGGCACGCCGCCGCAACCGATATTGCAACGCCGATTGCAACTATCACCATAGAAAAAAGAAATATTCCCGGGTGATTCATGTTTAAAAGCAGAAGCACGGTTTCTCCTATGAGCACCCATGCCGCGTCAACGGCAGAGCAAATTGCGATATTTTTAAGGTGCTTTGCATTCTGCATACAAAAAGCATTGCCTATGCCGATGTTGGCTGCGGTTTTCCAAGAAATGATAACGGCGAATAAAATCGGTATTGCGCTTGCCCAAAGAAAAATGAGCCACGGCATACGCAGTTTGTCGATTTCTTCCGCTTCCGAAACTGTCAGCATCAGCGAAGCCGCAGTGTGCACGGCGAGCGCACACAGAGCCATGATTATAATTACGAATTTGAGCCAATAAGATAAGCTTTTTTGTGACATATTGCAATCCTCCTGTTTCATGTTGATTGCATTATAACAGGCTAAATCTTAAAAGTCAATAACTTTTTATCGAATTACGATAAAAAGTTATCAAAAACAATACCCTGACAAGATTTCACTTGCAGGGTACGGTTTAAAAATCATATGTCAAATATATTGCTCAAAGCATCGCCGAAAGCATCGGGGAAAACATCGTGACCCTCATCGGGGTCGGGCGGAAGCTCTTCGTCGTTTGAGGAGTCCGCAAGAAAATCCTGCACGGTGAACCTTTGAGCGCGAATAAACGGTTTCTCGTAGTTCATAATCAAATCCTCCGATTAAAATTATCCTCTGATTTTTAAAATTACTTCTCGGCAATCGTTTTCGTCCATAATCTTGGGGACGGGGTAAAGAGGATTGCCCTCTTTGAGTGCTCTTTCAACGAGAGTGGGTATATCCTTATCTTCAATAAAATCGAAGTGCTCGGGTATGTTCATGTTTTTATTCATTTCTTTTATCTTGGCAATAAAGAGCTTTGCTTTTTCTTCGTTGCTTTGGCTCTGATTTGTTATACCCGCAACGTCGGCAAGTTTTGCAAGGCGCTCGTATGCGCTCTCGCCGAAATATTCGAGAACATAGGGCAGAATAACTGCGTTTGCAAGGCCGTGTGGTGTGCCGTAAATGCCGCCGAGGTTGTGAGCTATTGCATGAACATAGCCGACATAGGCTCTTGTGAATGCCATGCCCGCATAGAAAGAGGCAATGAGCATATTCTCTCTCGCGGCAACGTTTTTGCCGTCTTTATAAGCAGTTTCGAGGTTTTCAAAAATAAGCTTTGTTGCATCCTCTGCATATTTCTCTGTCGTTTTTGTATTTGAACGGCCGATATAGGCTTCAACCGCGTGGGTGAGTGCGTCCATACCTGTGGTTGAGGTTATATGAGGTGGAAGTCCCAGCGTAAGCTCAGGGTCAAGCACGGCATATTTGGGGCGAAGCTTCGGGTCGTTAATGGCGTTTTTCTCGTGAGTTTTGGGGTTTGAAACAACGGCGGCAAGGGTGGTCTCGGAGCCTGTGCCTGCGGTCGTGGGCACTGCAAAAAACGGAGGAAGAGCATGGCGGATTTTTAACTGACCTCTCATGTCAACAACCTGCTGATTGGGATTCGTTACTCTTGCGCCTGCGGCCTTTGCACAGTCCATAGGTGAGCCGCCGCCGAAAGCGATAATGCCTTTGCAGTTGTTTCTGAGGTAAATTCTGCGTGCTTCTTCAATGTTATCAATAGTGGGGTTCGGCTGAACGCCGTCATAAACAGAGTATTTGATGCCCTGGGTTTCGAGTGCTTCAAACATACCGTCAAGAAGATGAAGCCCCATAAGACCTTTATCTGTTACAACAAGCACATTCATAATGCCCTTTGATTTTATGAGCGCGGGCAAATCCTTAACTGCTCCCGGACCTTTGAGAAGGTAGGGTTCATCCCAGTTGAGGAAGGGCATAGCCATTTTGAATACGCCCTGATATGCTCTGCAATATAATTCTTTTGCCTTACTTACCATAAGCTTAGACCCCTTTACTGCATTATATATTCTCTATTCTACAAAAAAATAAGGCAATTTACAAGTACTATAATAAAAAAATAAAATATTTTTCAAATACTTTTGCCATAAACCTTGATAGATTTGCATTTTTCTGCGATAATGGTACAGTACCATATTTATCCGACAGAGAGGATTCAAAGCATGAATGACAATGAAAAGCTTGCGGAACTGCTGTTTCCGCAGATAACAAAAAGCATAGAGGATTACGAAGAGCTGTACCCGGCGCGCCGCCTTAAAGAGGGCGCGAGGGTTACGCGGTTTGCACCCAGCCCCACCGGCTATCTTCACATCGGCGGACTTTTCGGCGCATTGGTTGATGTGCTCACCGCAAAGGCGACCGGCGGCATATCCTACCTCAGAATAGAGGACACAGACAAAAAAAGAGAGATAGAAGACGGTGTTTCTGCGGTAATAAACGGCTTCAAAGCTTTCGGCATTGAGTTTGACGAAGGCGTTTGCGGCTACGGAGAAGAAAAGGGCGATTACGGTCCCTATACTCAGAGCAAGAGGGTGGAGATTTATCACACCGTCGCAAAGGAGCTTGTAAGGCAGGGTCTTGCATACCCATGCTTCTGCACGGCGGAGGAGCTTTCGCTTCTTCGTGAAAAGCAGGAGAAGGAGGGCGCTCTGATGTGGGGCTACTTCGGCAAATGGGCAAAGTGCCGCGACCTCACATATGACGAAATTGAGAAAAATATAAAAGACGGCAAGCCCTATGTTCTGCGTTTTCGCTCAAACGGCGATGAGAACAAAAGAATTTTCTTTGACGACATTATACGCGGCAAAATCGAAATGCCCGAAAACGTCATTGACGAGGTGCTTTTAAAATCCGACGGAGTGCCGACATACCACTTTGCTCATGTCTGCGACGACCATTTTATGAGAACGACCCACGTCATAAGAGGTGAGGAGTGGATTTCCTCCGTTCCGAAGCACATTGCGCTGTTTAAAGCCTGCGGATTCCGCGTGCCGAAATATGCACACACGCCCCAGCTTATGAAAATTGACGAGCAGGACGGCACAAAGCGCAAATTCTCAAAGCGCAAGGACCCGGAGGCGGCGGTCAGCTACTTTGTTGAGCAGGGCTTCCCCAAAGAGAGCCTTATCGAGTATATTATGACTCTTTTAAACTCCAATTTTGAAGATTGGCGCAGAGCAAACAAAACGGCGGACGCGTTCTCGTTCCCCTTTAACCTTAAAAAGATGAGTGCAAGCGGCTGCCTTTTTGACCTTGTGAAGCTCACGGACGTGAGCAAAAACGTTATCTCGACCATGAAAGCCGAGACAATTTACGAAAGACTTACAGAGTGGGCAAAAAATTATGACGAAGATTTTTACGCTCTTTTGACAAGAGACAAAGATTATGCCGTCAATATACTCAATATTGACCGTGAGGTTCCGAAGCCGCGCAAGGATATTGCAAAGTGGAACGAGGTCAAGGACTATATATCATATTTTTACGGTGAGCTTTATGCTCCCGACCACACGCTGCCGCAGAACATAAACAGGCAGGACGCGGCGGATATTTTAGAGGCTTATCTCAAGGTCGTTGACACTGACGACGATAAAGATACTTGGTTTGCCAAAATAAAAGCTCTTTGCGAGCCGCTCGGCTTTACCCCGAATGTAAAAGAATACAAAAAAAATCCCGAAGCTTACAAGGGTCATGTGGGTGATGTTTCAACGGTTATCAGAATTGCGCTCACCTCGCGCACCAATACGCCGGATCTTCATGCCATAACCGCGCTACTCGGCGATGCCGAGGTCAAATCAAGACTTCAAAACACTTTAAACGAATATAAGAACTGACACGGAGGTTAATTTATGCCAATTATCGTAAACGAAAAAGACAAAGTGTTCCATTTGCAGACGGCAAAAACAAGCTACATTTTCGGCTTTCTTACAAGCAACACTCCCGTCCATATGTATTGGGGCAAAAGACTTGAAAAGACTCCCGATATAAACACACTTTTTATAATTCCCTATAAATGGCCGAGAAGCTTCTGTGTTGTGGACGGCACAACAAAAGACGGCGACATATTCAGCCGCGAAAGTTTAACAATGGAATTTTCGACTTTCGGCAGCAGCGATTTGAGAGAGCCGACCTTTCATGCCGAGTATAAAGACGGCAGCACCGTATCCGATTTTGAATATAAAAGCTACAAAATAACAAACGGCAAAAAGGGCATAGAGGGTTTGCCCGCCACATATTCGGAGAATGACGGCGAGGCACAGACTCTTGAAGTCACCCTCACAGATAAGCTCACAGGTCTTGATATAATTTTGCAGTACGGCGTGTTTGACAAGCTCAACGCGATAACACGCAGTATTCGCTGCGAAAACCACGGTGAAAACAGAGCTGTCATTGACCGTATACTCAGCGCGAGCGTTGATTTTAAAACAGATAAATTTGATATGATTCATCTGCCCGGCACATGGGGCAGAGAACGCGTGGTTACGAGAGTACCCGTTACAAAGGGATATATAAATGTTTCGTCCGCACGCGGCGCAAGCTCCAACACACATAACCCGTTTATCGCTCTTGTTTCAAAGGACGCAACCGAAAATTTCGGCAGTGCATACGGCTTCAGCCTTGTTTACAGCGGTAACTTCCTTGCCGGCACATATGCGGATTATCTAAACTGCACAAGAGCGTATATCGGCATAAATCCGTTTGGCTTCAAGTGGCAGCTTGACCCGGGCGATACGTTCAGCACACCCGAGGCTGTGCTTGTTTACTCCGGTGAGGGCATAGGCGAAATGTCAAGAATATATCACCGCCTTTACAGAACGCGCCTTTGCAGAGGCGAATACAGAGACAAAGAGAGAAGCTGCCTTATCAACAACTGGGAGGCAACCTACTTTGATTTTGACGAAGAAAAAATAGTTGAAATCGCAAAAAAAGCCGCCTCATGCGGCATAAAGCTCATGGTGCTTGACGACGGATGGTTCGGCAAAAGAGACAATGACAGAAGCTCTCTCGGCGACTGGTTTGTTGATAAAAGAAAGCTCCCGAACGGCATAGACGGCCTTTGCAAAAAGATAAACGCCCTCGGCATGAAATTCGGGCTTTGGTTTGAGCCGGAGATGATTTCGCCCGTCAGCGAGCTTTATGCAAAACACCCAGACTGGTGTATTCACGTTGACGGCAGAGATAGAAAAGAGGGCAGAAACCAGCTTATTCTTGACCTTTCGAGAGACGAAGTTTGCGACTATATCATAAATAGTGTGAACGCTGTGCTTGACAGCGCAAATATAGAATATGTAAAATGGGATATGAACCGCAACATGGCCTGCGTAGGCTCCGCTACTCTCCCGAGTGACCGCCAGGGTGAGCTTTATCACAGGTATATGCTCGGCCTTTACAAGGTGCTTGAGGCAATAGTTTCATCGCATCCCCACATTTTGTTTGAGAGCTGCTCCGGCGGCGGCGGAAGATTCGACCCCGGTATGCTCCACTATATGCCGCAGACATGGACGAGTGACAACACAGACGCTCTTGCACGCATAGATATTCAGTACGGCACAAGCATTTGCTACCCCTACTCATCAATGGGCGCGCACGTTTCGGCAGTTCCCAACCACCAGGTTCGCAGAACAACGCCCATATCGTTCCGGGGCAATGTCGCAATACCCGGTCAGTTCGGTTATGAGCTTGATCTGACAAAGCTTTCGGATGAGGATATAGCCGAGATAAAAGAGCAGACTAAGTTTTATGAAAAATACGGCGAGGTCTTCCACAGGGGCGACCTTTACCGCTTGAGAAATCCGCTCGGCGATTACATGAGCGCAATAGAGTTTGTGTCGGAGGATAAAAACACCGTTATCGTTATGCTTTATTCTCACAAGGGAACCGCAAACGCGGTGCTCGATTATGTTTGCCTCGGCGGACTCGATGCCGGTGCGGAATATAAAAAGACCGAAAACGGAGAAATTTGGACAGGCGAGGCTCTTATGAATGTCGGTATTCCCTTTATGGCAGACACTGACTACAAGAGCCGCATTTGGATATTTGAAAAAATCTAATCGGAGGGTTTATTAAGAATGGAAGAAACAGCAAAATCATCAAATTTTATACATGACTTTATAGACGAAGACCTTGAAAACGGAGTGAACACCAGGGTTCAGACAAGGTTCCCACCGGAGCCTAACGGCTATCTTCACATCGGTCATGCCAAGGCGATTTGCATAAACTTCAGCACCGCAAAAAAATATAACGGCATCTGCAATTTGAGACTTGATGACACAAACCCTTCAAAAGAGGATGTAGAATACGTCGATTCCATAAAAGAGGATATCAAGTGGCTCGGCTTTGAGTGGAAAAACTGCTACTATGCTTCAAGCTATTTTGACTTTATTTATGAGTGCGCGATAAAGCTTATCAAAAAAGGCAAGGCATATGTTGATGACCTCTCTCCCGATGAAATAAGAGAATACCGCGGCACTCTCACCGAACCGGGCAAAAACAGCCCGTACCGCGAACGCTCTGTTGAAGAAAACCTTGAGCTGTTTAAGAGAATGACCGACGGTGAATTCCCCAACGGCGCAAAGGTTTTGAGGGCAAAAATCGACATGGCATCGCCCAATCTAAACATGAGAGATCCGATTATTTACAGAATTTCACACACCCACCATCACCAGACGGGCGACAGGTGGTGCGTATACCCCATGTACGATTTCGCACACCCGCTCTCAGACGCAAAAGAAAAAGTAACATATTCTCTTTGCTCTCTTGAGTTTGAAATCCACCGCCCGCTTTACAACTGGTTTATAGACGAGATAGGCTTTGAAGAGCCGCCGCGCCAGATAGAGTTCGCACGTCTCAACCTTAACTACTGCGTAACGAGCAAAAGAAAATGCCTTGACCTTGTTGAGAGCGGCACCGTGTCGGGTTGGGACGACCCGAGAATGGTAACTCTTTGCGGCATGAGAAGAAGGGGCTATCCGCCCGAGGCAGTGCGTGACTTTATTGACCGCATAGGCGTAAGCAAGGCAGACAGCGTTGTTGACTACGGACTTTTAGAGGCTTGCGTAAGAGATAATCTCAATGCCAACGCTCCGAGAGCCATGGCTGTTTTAAGACCGCTCAAGGTTGTTATTGACAATTATCCCGAGGGTCAGACCGAAACCCTCGATGTTGAGGTTCACCCCGACCACCCCGAAATGGGCACAAGAAAGGTCACCTTCGGCAGAGAGATTTTTGTTGAGCGCGAGGACTTTATGATTGAGCCGGTTAAAAAGTATTTCCGTCTTTTCCCCGGCAACGAGGTAAGGCTCAAGAGCGCGTATTTTGTTAAATGCATAGGCTATGACCTTGACGAAAACGGCGAGGTCGCGTGCCTTCACTGCACATATGACCCTGCAAGCAAGGGCGGCAATTCGCCGGACGGCAGAAAAGTCAAAGGCACTCTTCACTGGGTCAGCAAGGATGACTGTGTAAAGGCTGAAGTCAGACTTTATGACAGACTTTTTAAAGCAGAAAAACCCGAGGACCTCAAGGAGGATCTCAACCCCGATTCACTTACCGTGCTTGAAGATTGCCTTATTGAGGGCGGCATAAAGGGCACAAAACCGGGCGATGTTTTTCAGTTTATGCGCCAGGGATATTTCTGCGTTGATAAAGACAGCACCGATGACAAGCTTGTTATCAACCGCACGGTAGACCTTAAATCTTCATGGGGCAAATAATCAGAAAGGTTCTGATAAAATGAAAATAGCAAACCGAATAATTGCCGCACTGTTGGCAGCGGCATCGTTCCCGCTGCTTTTGACGCAGATGTTTATAAACATCATTTTGTCCGTCAGTAAAGACTCCACGGCATATACGCTGATAAAGACTTTTGCGGGTGAAGACAGCGAGCTTTTAAACAACCGCCTCGGATTTCAGGAGAATCTGATTGAACTTTGGAACAGATTTATGGGCAAAACAGACAGCTCCGTGGGGATTGATCTGCGCGAATTTTTGAGCACGCTGCCGCCCGAATTTGACTCTGTTAAAAAGTTTGCGACGGCTTCTCTCGTGTTTATCTGCATAGGCGCGTTCATAGCGCTTGTGGTTGTGGGCTGTGCGATTTTTACGAACGCTTACAAAACGGTAATCGGTCTCAGCCTTGGCGGAAGTCTCAGCTTTTTAATAGCGATAATACTTTTCGGCAAAGGTGCGTCGCCCATACTTGACGGCACCATTGACCTTGCGAGCGTTGTTATGAAAATTCTTGTTTCGCAGGAATCATCTCTCGGCAGTATCGCGTCGTCGGTGCTAACGGGTGCTATTCATGTTGATTCATTTGCCCTCGGCGGAGCGGTATTCGGACCGATGATAATGCTGTTTGCAACCGCTATTTGGGAGATTGCGTATTACGTCACACTCCCGGCAGACCAAAAGCCTAAAAGAAAAAGCAGGGAAAAGATAAAAGCATGAGTGACGTTAGTATTTTAAAGGAAAAAAAGCTTTTTTTGCTTGACCTTGACGGTACGCTTTATATCAGCGAAAAAATCATAGGCAAATCGCTTGAATTTCTTGACGCGGTTGTGGCAAACGGCGGCAAATATATGTTTTTGACAAACAATTCTTCAAAGAGCGTTGAAACGTATATCGAAAGGCTCAACAAAATAGGCATAAAGGCGAGCGAAGATAATTTTTTCACCTCCGCACAGGCAACGAGCGCGTATGTTCAAAAGAAATACGGCAAAAAGAAAAAAGCCTATGTTGTCGGTACGGAATCCTTTAAGAAATCGCTGAGAGACGACGGCTTTAACATAACCGATAAAATTGAGGACGGCATAGAGCTTCTTATAGTCGGTTATGACACGGAGCTGACCTTTAAAAAGTTAGAGGATGCGTGCAGACTCATAAACCGTGGAGTGGAATATATTGCCACTAACCCCGACCTTGCCTGCCCGTCGCAATACGGTTTTGTGCCGGATTGCGGAGCGATAAACGCTTGCATAGAGTGCGCCACGGGCAAAAAACCGCACTATGCCGGAAAACCCGACCCGACCATGATTTATATTGCCTGCAAAAAGGCGGGCATTGCACTCGAAAAAGCGTGCATGATAGGTGACAGACTTTATACCGACATTGCAATCGGCAACAACGCGGGAATTACAAGCGTGGCGGTGCTCACAGGCGAGACCACAAGAGAAGAGATTGCCGCAAGCAAGGGCAACCTTGTGCCGGATATTGTGTGCGAGAGTATAGATGATGTGTATAATGCGATAAAATAATTCAAACGGCGGTACTGTAATGCACCGCCGTTTAATATATTTTGCAGGGCGGTGCGACCACACACATATTGCCTCCGCCTTATGGGAGGTGGCACGCGAAGCCGTGACTGAGGGGTTTATTTCATCAAGCACAGAAATCCACGGTAATCGGCGGCGTGAGGGCATGCCGCCCTACGCCGAGAAACGAAAGAATGTAGGACGATTTTGTTTGTACACGCAAAATCAAAATTCTTGCAAAAATATTTTAATCGGAACAAGTTTTTCTTTGCATTTTTTTATAACGTGCCTTGTCCCGTGTGATTTCCCGTCCCAAAAAGCTAACACTATATCCGAATAATCAATAATCTCTAAATTGCGTTTTAGTGGAGCTGCTTTGCCGTATTTGTTGTAATCCGGCAAAAATACAGTGAACTTTATATTGTTTTCAAAGGCGAATTTTTCGGCACACTTATCAACACCTACGGCACCGCCGGAGACTATTTCACTTGTATTTTTAGGAATATATTTTTCAAGGTTATTTACCGTTATGCTTCTTGACCCTATTATTGCTACTCGCATATTATCAACTCTCATAAATTATTTAGATATACGATATATCCACAAAGCACATTATATCATAACATTTGCTTAAAATAAACATAAAATATGTTTATAGTGGAGCGATAATATGTCCGTTAAAAGTGTGTCTATAAGAATAGAGGAAGAAATGCTCAAAAAAATCGGCTTTATAGCCGACTATGAGGGGCGTTCGGTCAACAGCCAAATTTTGGTTTTAATACGCGAAAAGATAAAACAGTTTGAGAGTGAAAACGGAAAGATAGACGGCTCGCTTCGGCCGGATATCAATGTTAAGCCCGCAAAAAAATAACATATATTCGGTGCCGCGTTGATTTCACGGCACTTTTATTTATTGGTGCACACCGTTCACACATAAAAAATCGGCGGCATAAAATAATAAGACCCTAGATTTAGAAAATCATAATCTAGGGTCTTGTTTTTTCTTCAATACTTCAACTATATTTGTGACGAGAGAAATTTCTTCATCAGACAATTCTGAAACATCAATAACTCTTTTTCTTTCGACATCCAATAAATAATCTGTTGTTGTGTGAAAGATATGAGCAATTTTTATTAGTACATCATAAGACGGAAAACGGTTTCCGGATTCATAATATGATACCACGGATTTGGCTACACCCAGTCTGTTGGCCAATTGTTGCTGTGTGAGTTTTTCGCCTTTTCTTAAAGTTTTGAGTTTGCTTCCAAAATCCACTAATAAGCACCTGCTTTCCACTTATAGTCAATATACTAGCAAGTAATAGTTGACTATTGGGCAACTTTTATTCATAAAATAGTGGACTTTTGCTTTTAACTATGTTATAATATCAAAAACACAATAAAGGAGTGGATAAAATGGCATTGATAAAATGTCCGGAGTGCGGCAAGGAAGTATCAAGTAAGGCAAAGGTTTGCCCCAATTGCGGTTGCCCTGTTGAAGAAATGGGAGTAGGCGGAACAGTACGAATAAAAATGCCAAACATAGAGTTAGGTTTGGTTGGTCTGTTCTCATCAAGAGATACTACAATAACAGATGAAGAAGGAAATGTATTGTGGTATGGGCAGCATGGTGAAAATGCAAGTTTTTCTATCAAAGAAGAAACCGATATCATAATTGATTTGGGACACTGGGCTAATGATACCTATGGAACAGTTAAGCCAAACAAAAAATATGCAATGGTTCAAGACCTCGGAGCACATATGTATGCAACATACCGTTTATCGGAAGTTGATGTTATAGACTCAGAATAATAAAAAAGGTGGATTGAAAATTATGAAAAGATTAGGACTGATAATTATACCGCTTTTGCTTATGTCATGTTTAGTGCTACAATCATGTAGTACAATAGGTGGTGACAAGGTCGAATATGTCGACAAAAGCTTTATTTCTGATTTAAAAAAGGGTTTACAAAAACGTTGGGATATAGTTAATGATGCAGAAGAGAACAAGGATAATACAGATGAATATTATAAGCACCTTGAAGAGGGGGTTGACGCCGAATTAGATGCTGTTTCAAAATATATTGATGCATCTTTTGAAGATAATGTATTAAAAGAAAAAGCGATATCATATATAAACCTTTTATACAAGCAAAAAGATACTATTAAATATCATTCGTCAAATCCTGATAAATATAATACTGATTGGTATGCGGCATATAATAACAGAACAAAACTAATAGAAGATTTTACAAAGGACTACAATTTAACGGTTGACAAAGAATATCAGGATACATTAAACGAGTTATTGAACAATTCTACAGCAGTTAAAAGTGATGAAAAGCTTGAACAAGCGGTAAAAGATATGTTATCTAAAATCGAGTTTGAAGCAAAAAAAGAAAACAGTTATTCGGATTGGGCAACATATACCGGATATGTAGAGAACACTACAGGAGAAGATATCAATAATATTCAATTTAAAATAAAGTTGCTTGACGAGGATGGAGTAATATTATCAACCCAATATTATTGGATAGAGGGTTTTTCAAAAGGAAAGAAGGCAAAAATAGAATTTTCAACAGATGAAAAATTCAAATCAACAGAAGTGACAGCAGAGTATTGTTGATAATTTTTATAAGATATGTGGTCGTGTAACGGCTTCATCGGCACAAAATTCGGCGGCAATTTAATGCCGCCGAATTTTAGTATATAAACGGTATTGCAGGAAGAAATGATTTTCTTTCTGCTTTTTTAATTGTGCTTTTATTCTCGCCGAATATTTCATCGCACAAATCGTTTCGTTTTTGCACTTTGCCCGTTTTTACCGATGTTTCTTTTGATAGATTGCTCTGCGTTTCGTCGCTTTGTGCCGACACCTTATAATAATATGTTGTATCGGCGCGCAGGTCTGTATCTTTAAAAGAAAGAGACTCGGTTGTGCCGATTACGGTGTAGCCGCCGTCGGGCACGGTGCTTCTGTAAATGTTATAGCTTTCTGCATTTTCTGTTTTTGACCAGCTTAAATTTATCTCTAAACCGTCCTGCACGGCAGAGAGATTTTGCGGCGACGGCAAAACGGCTTTTATTCTCGCTTTTTCGCTGAGGTCGCTGTCAAATTCCGAAGATATGCCGATACTTTTTATTTTGTAATATCGTCTTTCGTTCGGCAAAAGCTCTTTGTCGGCAAAGCTTATGGTGCCGCTGCTTGTTTCGCCGATTTTTGTGTATTCGCCGTCAGGCGAATCGCTCTTGTATATTTCGTATCCGCAACATTCTGATGAAGTGTTTTTATCCCATGTGATTTTGACTTCGGTTTCGGATATGTTTTGAGCATTGATGTTTTGAACCTCGGGCAGAGTGACCGTTACCGCACACACTGCGGAAACATCGCCGTAGACGGAGCTTGCGGTTATATCTGTTCTGCCGACCGAAAGTCCCTTAACCGTGCCGGAGTCGGCAACGGCTACAAGCTCGTTGTCGCTCTGCCAATTTATGCCGTCGTCGCGTGAATCAAGCGGCAAAAGGGCAGAGAAAACATCATAGGTTTCACCCTCTGCGATGCTTATGTCGGTTGCACTCAAAACCAAAAGCTGCGGTCTGTCGTCTGCGGTTGTGAAGTTATAAACAGGACCTTTGTAGGTCTGACCCTTTATAACTGCGTATGAGCAGTAGTAATATGTTGTGTTTGCCGTGAGCGAGCCAAAGAACTTTGATGTGTCGCCTTTGAGCGAAATCAAGCCTTTTCCGCCGGAGGAAATTTTGTGCCTTTTTAAGTTGTTTTTATCCGATCCGAAATAAAATCCGGCAGAAGAAACAGAATGAGAAGATGAGTTGTCAACTCTGCCTATCAGCACCGCACCGTTTGCGCTAATATCCGCCGCAGTGCCCGTAACAACCGCAAGCTGTGAGGTCTTTGTATATGCGCCTGCCGCAACTGCCGTGCCGCCCTTTGAATATGTTTTGTATTTTGAGGCGGCATATGAAGCAAAAGAATATGAGCCGACATAGGTGCTCGCGTCGTTATAGGCAGGTCTTGCATATCCGATGATGTAAGATGCATAGCGCTTTCTTGCTTTTGCCTCTGCGCGGTATCCGTTGCCGGCACCCGTGTTGCCCTCAACCGTATAGACGTAATCTGATGAGACGCCTGTAACAATGCCTATGTGCTTTGCCGTTGCACCGCCCGACCAGTTGTAAAAAATCAAATCACCCGTTCGGGGAGTGAAGTTTTTGGAAGAGAAATATTTGCCTCGCTGAGTGTACCACCTGACCATATTGGCGCAGTTGCCTATTCGCGGAATGACCGAGGTGCTTATGCCTGCCTGATTTGAGCACCAAGCGACAAAATATGCACACCACGCCACGGTCGGCGCACCGAACCATGCGCCGTATTTGGTGTAGCCGCCGTCTTGACCGGGGGAGAGGGGCTTGCCCGTTTTGGTGCTGAGCTCCGTATAGCCTATCTGCGTTTTTGCAACGGCAATGAGGTCTGCAAGATTTTGCCCCGTGTTTTTGTGAGTATTCGGAAAGTCGTCACGGTAATAAACCGCCGAGGCGCAGACCGAAAAAATGCCGAAAGTCATAACAATTACCAAAAATATCGAAATAATTTTTTTCATCAAATTCGCCCGTTTTCAAAAAATTACAGATTATATTTTATCACAGAAAATCGGTATGTGTCAAATGCCGCGGAGCAGGAAAAAGATACCGTCATATTTGTTGACAAAGAATAATAAGTATGTTAAAATCTGTGCAGTAAGGGAGTAGTCGGCGCTTGGCGCGGCAAGGTCAACATACTTGGAGCTATCCATGGCTTTGCCTTGGGCGGTTACGCTTAATTGATGAGACTTATCTGTCCGGTGGCAGGTGGGTCTTTTTTATGGTCCTCTGTTGCCGCAATATGGCAAAGGGGGCATTTTTTATGTCTGTAATTGAAATTTTGGTGTTGGCTCTGGGTCTTGCGATGGATGCTTTTGCGGTCTCAATCTGCAAGGGCTTGTCCGTTTATAAAATGAAGCCCAAATATTCTGTTATAACCGGCCTTTATTTCGGCGGCTTTCAGATGCTCATGCCGGCAGTCGGCTATTTTTTGGGCAAACAGTTTGAGTCGCTCATTACAAATATAGACCACTGGATTGCTTTCGGTCTGCTTTTGCTCATAGGTGCGAATATGATAAGGGAGTCTTTCTCAAAAGACGAGAATGTGAACGATTCGTTCTCATTTAAAACCATGCTGCCGCTTGCGGTCGCAACGAGCATAGACGCACTCGCAGTCGGCATCACTTTTGCCTTTTTGCAGGTGAATGTTTTTATTTCCTGCGGCATTATAGGCGCGGTGACATTTGTAATTTCTGCCGCTGGCGTTAAAATAGGTAATGTATTCGGCACAAAATATAAGCAAAAAGCAGAGATAGCCGGCGGAATTGCGCTTATACTCATCGGCACAAAAATATTGCTTGAGCATCTCGGAATACTCGGATAAACTTTGGAGGTTTAAAATGCTTCGTTTAATGAAATACCTCAAAAATTATGTTAAAGAGAGCATACTTGCCCCTCTTTTCAAAATGCTTGAGGCGGGGCTGGAGCTTATTGTTCCGCTCGTAATCACACAAATAATAGACGTCGGCATTGCAAACGGGGACAAGCCCTATATTTATAAAATGGGGTTTGCGCTTTTGGCTCTCGGCATAGTCGGGCTTATAAGCTCTGTTACCGCGCAGTATTTTGCGGCAAAGGCGGCAATAGGCTTTGGCACGGAGCTTAGAAACTCTCTCTTTTCACATATTAACTCGCTCTCATTCAAAGAGATTGACTCTATCGGCACGTCAACTCTTATTACGCGCATAACAAACGATGTCAACCAGCTTCAAACAGGCGTCAACATGGCACTCAGGCTCTTTTTACGCTCGCCGTTTATTGTTTTCGGCTCTATGATAATGGCGTTCACAATAGACGTCAAAGCCGCGCTCGTTTTTGTTGTTGCAATTCCGCTTTTGTTTGCGGTCGTTTTCGGCGTTATGTTTGCGAGCGTGCCCGTTTATAAAAAAGTTCAGGCAAAGCTTGATAAAATTACGCTGATGACGAGAGAAAATCTCTCCGGCGTCAGGGTCATACGCGCGTTTAACCGCCAAAAGCAAGAGATTAAAGATTTTGACGATTCATGCGGCGAGCTGACAAGGCTTCAGATTTTTGTCGGCAGAATTTCGGCGCTTTTAAACCCCGTGACTTATGTTATGCTCAATCTTGCCATTATTGCGATTATTTGGATAGGCGGCAAGGAGGTTTATGTCGGCACTCTTACACAGGGGCTTGTGGTTGCGCTCGTGAACTATATGTCGCAAATTCTCGTTGAGCTTATTAAGCTGTCTAACCTTGTGGTTACAACAAACAAGGCTCTTGCCTGCGCCAACAGAATCGCCTCTGTTATGGAGGTTGAGTCCGATATGGAATACGGTAAAGAGAGCGGCAAAAAGGACGAGAGCACAGCGGTTGAATTTAAAAATGTTGAGTTTAAATACAGCGGCTCAAAAGAGCCGTCGCTCGAGAGCGTTTCTTTCTCCGTCAAGCGCGGTCAGACCGTCGGCATAATCGGCTCAACAGGCTCGGGCAAGTCAACGCTTATAAATCTCATACCGCGCCTTTATGACTGCACAGACGGCGAAATAGAGCTTTTCGGCAGAAATATAAAAGAGTATTCACAGCAGGAGCTTATTGACCTGGTGGCGGTTGTACCGCAAAAGGTTGCGCTGTTTAAAGATACGCTTCGCGGCAACCTCCTTTGGGGCAACGAAAACGCGAGCGATGAAGAAATGCTGGAGGCAATGCGCCTTGCACAGGGCTATGACATAATAGAAGCAAAGGGCAAAGGGCTTGATTTTGAGGTGGAGCAGGACGGCAAAAACCTCTCCGGCGGTCAAAGGCAGAGAATAAGCATTGCGAGGGCGCTTGTTAAAAAGGCGGATATTTTAATTTTGGACGACAGCACCTCCGCGCTTGATTTTGCAACTGACGCAAGACTTAGAAAAGCTCTTAAAGAGTCGCTCGGCGGCAGCACGGTGTTTATTGTTTCACAAAGAGTTTCGAGTGTTGAAAATTCGGATGTCATATTTGTTATGGACGACGGCAGACTTGCCGGGGTCGGAACGCACAAAGAGCTTTATGAGACGTGCGAGGTTTATAAAGAGATATGCGTTTCTCAGCTTTCACAAGAGGAGGGCGGAGCAAATGAATAAAAAAAGCACGATAAGAAGAGTTTTAAAATACATTAAAAAATATTTGCTTTTTGTTATTCTTTCTCTTTTGCTTGCGGCGGCCGGTGTTGCGTTCACACTTTATGCGCCGATACTCTCGGGCAAAGGAATAGACTTGATTGTCTCAAAGGGCAACGTTGATTTTGACGAGCTGTTTAGAACGGCAATAAAGTTTGTGTCTGTTATAGCGGCAACAGCGCTCGCGCAATGGCTGATGAATGTTTGCAACAACAAAATAACCTACCGCGTTGTCAACGATATAAGAACAACCGCGTTTAAAAAAATGCAGAATTTTGACGTTGCGTATGCAGACTCGCACGCACACGGCGATATAGTCAGCAGAATAGTGAACGATATTGACCAGTTCTCCGACGGACTTCTCATGGGCTTTACTCAGTTTTTTACGGGTATTCTCACAATAATCGGCACTCTCGGCTTTATGCTCTCAATAAATGTCAGCGTCACAATAGCCGTTGTGTGCGTTACTCCGCTCAGTCTTTTTATCGCTTCTTTCATAGCAAAAAAGACATATACAATGTTTAAAAAGCAATCGGTCACAAGGGGAGAGCTCACAAGCCTTGTAAACGAAATGGTCGGCAACCAAAAGACCGTTAAAATATTCGGCTATGAGCAAAAATCTTATAACAGGTTTGAAGAGATAAACGGCCGCCTTGCAAAATACAGCCTCAAAGCCACATTTTTCTCTTCGCTCACAAACCCGACAACAAGATTTGTCAACAGCATGGTTTATGCCTGCGTTGCAATATTCGGCGGTATTGCGGTGCTCAAAAGCGGCTCGGTATTCGGAGCGGTCACGGTCGGTCAGCTTGCCTGCCTTTTGAGCTATGCAAACCAATACACAAAGCCGTTTAACGAAATATCGGGCGTTGTCACCGAGCTTCAGAATGCCTTGGCTTGCGCCGCGAGAGTTTTTGAGCTTGTGGACGAAAAAGAGCAGATTCCGGATGAGAGCAACAAAGACCTCGGCACTGCGGACGGTAATGTTTCACTTGAAAACGTCTGCTTCTCTTATGACAAGAATAAAGAGCTTATTAAGAACTTGAACCTCCACGTCAAAGAGGGTCAGCGCGTTGCGATAGTAGGACCGACGGGCTGCGGCAAGAGCACAGTTATCAATCTCTTAATGCGCTTTTATGATGCGGACAGCGGCTGCATCAAGGTCAGCGGTGAGAATATAAGAGACATAACGCGCGAGAGCCTTCGCAGAAATTACGGTATGGTTCTTCAGGAAACATGGCTCAAGCACGGCACGATAAAAGAAAATATTTCTTACGGCAAGCCGGATGCTACGGAAGAAGAAATAATCGAAGCGGCAAAGCTTACGCACGCGCACAGCTTTATAAAAAGAATGCCCGACGGCTACGACACCGTTATCGGCGAGGACGGCGGCAATCTTTCGCAGGGTCAGAAACAGCTTTTGTGCATAACGAGGGTTATACTTTCACTGCCGCCCATGCTCATTCTTGACGAGGCGACATCTTCAATAGATACAAGAACCGAGATAAGAATACAAAAAACTTTCCAAAAAATGATGAAGGGCAGAACGAGCTTTATAGTGGCGCACCGACTCTCCACAATCAAAGAGGCGGACGTGATACTTGTTATGAAAGCCGGCAAAATAATTGAGCAGGGAACGCATGAGGAACTGCTCAAAAAAGGCGGATTTTATTACGAACTTTATAACAGCCAGTTTGCAAAGGTGTGATTATGGAAGAGCTTACGCAGGAGAAAGCGATTGTTTTGCTGTTTGTTATTGCCGCAGCTGCGGTAGTGATTGCAGGGGTTGCGATAGCTTTTAATATAAAAAAAGCCGCGAAGCTTTTTCGCGACGATAATGACGATGATAAAGACAAATAAAAAACTCGGGTTCACTTAATGAGCCCGAGCTTTTTGTATCGTTATTTCAGTTTGCAAGCATCAATACGGCATAATCTTTTCCGCCGGATCTTATCATGGCTATGCCGAAACGTTTATATTTGCCGTTGAGCATAACCTCACGGTGTCCCATGGTTGACTCCATCCAGTAATTTACTATGTCCCGCGCACTGTCAAAGCTGGTTGCCCAGGCAATGTTTTCGCCTGTTGCTTTCGGCTTTGTTACGCCGTAATCGGCATAAATTGTATTATATTTTCTGCCGTCGGGTCTTGTGTGAGACTGATTTTTGGAGATCTCTTTTGCTCTTACTCCCGCAAGCTTACACATGGTGTAATCTATGCTCATTTCAGAGACGCCTGCTTTGCGGCGCTCGGCATTGATTGCCGATTTTGCGCTGTTTAAAAATGATGAATCATTGACCAGTGCAGGCAGGGAGGAGCCGCTCGGCTTTTTGGTTGTTGTGACAGGCTTTTTGGTTGTTGTGACCGGCTTCTTGGTTGTGGTGGCCGGCTTCTTGGCTGCAGTGGCCGGCTTCTTGGCTGCGGTGGCCGGCTTCTTGGTTGCGGTGGCCGATTTCTTGACCGTAGTTGCAGTCGTAGTCGTAGCCGCAGTGCTTTCTTCGGTTGTTTCGGTTTCTGAAGAACTGCTTTCTTCGGACGCAGAGGTTTTTTCTGCTTCGGAAGTGCTCTGCGAGCTGTTTGAAGCCAAGCTCTTATCCGGAACAGGTTTTTGTTTATCTGTTTTGGTACACGAGCAAAGGCCGAAAACTAAAATCAATGCAGATAATGTGGCAATAATGCGCTTTGCCATATGTGTCATCCCCTTAAATTGTTTTTAGGTAAAACTATAGTATCACTGTTGATTTAAAATGTCAATAAAGCAAAAACTTTATCGTAAAATTTTATTCGTTTTTAAACCAGCTCATATATTCGCCGCTCAAAACGGCGTTTGCACAGCGTATGCCGTCAACGGCGGAGGATACGATTCCGCCGGCATAGCCTGCGCCCTCTCCGCAAGGGAAAAGCCCCCTGAGAGATACGCTTTGATAGTATTCGTCTCTGAGTATCCGCACAGGCGACGACGAGCGCGTTTCGGGCGCGGTCAAAACAGCGTCCGGCATATCAAAGCCCTTTAACTGTGTGCCCATTTTAACGAGCGCGTCTGCCATTGTGTCGGTGACTTTCTTTGGCAGGACTTCTCTTATATCTCCGAGGGTTACCCCCGTAGGACAGCTCGGCTCAATATTGCCGAGAGTGACAGATTTTTGATTTTTGAGAAAATCGCCCACAAGCTGTGCCGGAGCCTTATAGTTTCTGCCTGCCAAATCAAAGGCTCTTTTCTCTATTTTGTGCTGAAGCTCAAAGCCCGCGAGCGGATGCTCACTGCCGAAATCCTCGGGCTCAACGCCGACAAGCACCGCCGAGTTTGAATTTTTGCCGTCGCGTGCGCGGCAGCTCATGCCGTTGACGACAACCGTGTTTTTTTCGCTTGCGGCGGCAACAACCGTACCGCCGGGGCACATACAAAAGGTATATGCGCCTCTGCCGCCTTTGGGGTGACAGGAGAGCTTGTAGCTTGCCGCACCGAGCGCAGGGTGACCTGCAAAAGAGCCGTACTGTGCCCTGTCAATAAATTCTCTCGGATGCTCAATTCTGGCACCCACGGAGAATGGCTTTTGCATCATTTTTATTCCGCTTTTAAAAAGGCTTTCGACCGTATCTTTTGCGGAGTGACCGACGGCAAGAATAAGCGCGTCGGTTTCAATATCGTTCTTTTCACCGTTTTCGTCCTCGTAGGTTACGCCCTGTATCACGCCGTTGTATGAGATTATGTCAGTCATTCGGCAGTTAAATCTGACCTCGCCGCCCAGAGAAATTATTTTTTGCCTCAAATTTTTTACAACTGCGCGCAGTTTATCCGTACCTATGTGAGGCAGCCATGAATACAAAATATCCTCGGGTGCGCCGAATTCAACAAAATCGAGAAACACTTTTTTGCAAAGAGGGTCTTTGATTCCCGTTGTCAGCTTGCCGTCCGAAAAAGTGCCTGCGCCGCCCTCGCCGAACTGGACGTTTGATTTTTCGTTCAAAATATTTTTCTGCCAAAAAAGCTCAACGTCTTTTTGCCTTGTGTCAACATCTGGGCCGCGTTCAAGGACAATAGGCATAAGGCCCGCCCTCGCAAGAGTGAGGGCGGCAAACATTCCTCCGGGGCCGAAGCCCGCAACAACGGGGCGCAGATTGCCGGGTCTTTTATTCTCCGGCAAAACATAAACAAACGGCTCTGTTTTAAAAGCCTTTTTCGTCTTTGCTTTTGCGAGAATTTTATCCTCGTCGCCGTCAACGGCAACGTCCGCACTGTAAACAAAAAACAAATCGTCTTTTTTGCGCGAGTCAAGAGATTTTTTTACAACAGAAAAATCTTTTATTTTATCGGGCGAAATCCGCAGAGCTTTTGCCGCAGATTTTAATATGTCGTTTTTGTCGCCGTCAAGCGGAATTTTTATTTCGTTAACTCTAATCATTTTGCTCACACATTATACGTTAAATCTGAAGAGAACAATGTCGCCGTCTTTCATAACATATTCTTTGCCCTCACTGCGGACAAGTCCTTTTTCTTTTGCGGCGGTCATTGAGCCGCAGGCGATAAGGTCGTCAAAAGATATAACCTCCGCTCTGATAAATCCGCGCTCAAAGTCGGAGTGGATTTTGCCTGCCGCCTGGGGAGCTTTTGTGCCCTGTTTAATTGTCCATGCTCTGACCTCGGGCGTGCCGGCGGTGAGATATGAGATAAGACCGAGAAGATGATAACTGCGCTGAATGAGAAGATCGAGTCCGCCCTGCTCAATGCCGAGCTCGGAGAGAAACATCTCTTTTTCTTCTTTTGAAAGAGGAGCGATTTCCGCCTCAAGCTCCGCACAAATCGGAAGCACCTCGGCACCCTCTTCTTTTGCAATTTTGCAAACGTCAACATAGCCCTTGTTTGTGTCAAGTCCGTTGGTGAAATCTTCTTCGCTCATGTTGCAGGCATAGATAACGGGCTTTGCGGTGAGAAGCGCAACGGTTGAAAGAATTTCTTTTTCGTCCTCGTCGCACTCAACGTTTCTTGCGGGAACACCGTCCTCGAGAGAAGCTTTGAGCCTCTTTAAAAACTCGACTTCTTTCGCAAGGCTCTTGTCGCCTTTCATTGCCTTTGTGCTGCGGTCAAGCCTGCGCTCAACCATTTCTATGTCTGAGAAGATAAGCTCAAGGTTAATCGTCTCTATATCTCTTGAGGGGTTGATGCTGCCGTCAACGTGAATAATATCGTCGTTTTCAAAGCAGCGCACAACGTGAATTATTGCGTCAACCTCGCGAATGTGCGAGAGAAATTTGTTGCCGAGGCCCTCGCCCTTTGAAGCGCCTTTTACAAGGCCGGCAATGTCAACAAATTCTATAACGGCCGGGGTGGTCTTTGCCGGGTGATACATCTCGGTGAGCTTATCCAGCCTTTTATCCGGCACTGCAACAACGCCGACATTCGGCTCTATTGTGCAGAAAGCATAGTTGGCAGACTGTGCGCCCGCATTTGTTATGGCATTAAAAAGTGTGCTTTTGCCGACATTCGGCAAACCTACGATACCTAATTTCATTAAAAAACATTCCTTTATATTTTTATATGAAACATTATAGTATCAAAGAGAAAAAATTTCAACAGATTTCAGATTGAAATTTATTATAACAGGGCTTAAAATAAATATGTATTAAATATGAGGAGCGTTGTTTATGATAAGATTTGCCGTTATCGGAACAGGTTGGATTGCCGAAGAATTTGTGAAGGGAGCGCAGCTTGTTCCGGGGCTTGAATTTGCAGCGGTTTATTCGAGAAGCGCGGACAGGGGAAATGCCTTTGCCGAGCCGTTCGGGGGCGCGTCGGTTTATACAAAT
>ENA-ORSL01000986-ORSL01000986.1-human-gut-metagenome-genome-assembly--contig:-NODE-986-length-25974-cov-3.117057_pt1 | contig 25974 bp, 21 predicted proteins | sample MGYA00242190_ERZ509157 | MGnify/ENA primary metagenome ERZ509157 (study PRJEB26280, sample SAMEA2338664) | human gut metagenome | biome: human gut; feature: human-associated habitat; material: faeces...
GGAACATTTCCGGCAGGCTTTTTTTATTAAAGAAACTCCTAAAACAGCTGTTATTGATAACAATTATATACAAATAAGACAATATATGTATAAAAACGGCATAATTGTCGGCTAAAGAGATAAAAAAATAATACCATCTTAATTCTGATATTATATAGTTACTACTTGTAAAATATAATTTTAATTAATAAGAAGGAGACAATCATGCAAAACAACCAAAGCTATTACGGATCAACTGAAAGAAAGCGAATGGCACAAGTGCGCGATCTATTACTTGACGGTACCGCAAGAGTGCTCAACGGCAGGGTGCATTACCGGATGTACCAGCTTGTGAAAAACGGAGAAGTGCTTTATCGGTTATGCACTACATATGCTGGGACGCGGGCTGAGTGCTGTGTCAGATGCAACCGCTCATTTGCGGACAAGCTGTTTTTTGCCTTGCTTCGTGGCAGGGTAACCCCGTGTAGCATGGTTTACATAGTCTGTGAGTTAGTGGCGAATAGCGAGTATAATGTGATAATGGAGGTGTGAGGCTCAAAATATAGTGGTTATTTGAAAAAAATCTCTTTACAAACGGCAAATGTTGTGTTATTATAATAAGGAAGAAAACTACAGCCAGCAGTAAAAAGTTTGTGAAAGGAATGCCGTATTTTATGCGGATGCTTGAGTTATGAAATGTCCTGTCTGCGGATATCCTGACAGCAAGGTTATCGACTCTCGCCCGGTGTCTGACGGAAGCAGTATCAGACGCAGACGCGAGTGTCTGGTGTGTCAGAAACGCTTTACTACTTTTGAGATGATCGAGTCTGTCCAGATAGTTGTGGTTAAAAAGGACGGCTCTAAAGAGCTGTTTGACCGCAACAAACTGTTGGGCGGTATACTCAAGGCCTGCCAGAAGCGGCCGGTAAACGCCGATGAAGTGGTCACTGACATTGAAACCGAACTGCAGAATTCACTTCGGCTTGAGGTACCGTCACGTGAGTTGGGCGAAATGGTGATGGAAAGACTTAAGAAAATTGATGAGGTTGCCTATGTCCGTTTTGCCTCAGTGTATCGTGAATTCAAGGATCTTGACACATTTCTTGCCGAGCTTACCGAGCTGAAGCATCTGGCGGAGGAGTCGCATAACGCACAGACGACAGGTGATGAGCGGACAACGGAGCCTGATATATATTCCAAATGAGTATTGTTTGGAATCCCTGGCATGGGTGTACACGTTACAGCGAGGGATGTGCACATTGCTATGTTTTCCGTATTGACAGCAATGCTCAGCGTGACAGTGAGCAGCTGCGCCTGAATTCCACCTACACACTTCCGCTTCGGTGTGGGCGGGACGGTTATAAAATCAAGTCGGGGGAGGTAGTATATACCTGCCTTTCCTCCGACTTTTTTCATCCCGGAGCCGACATGTGGCGTGACGAGGCCTGGAGTATGATGCACGAGCGTGAGGATCTGAATTTTTTTATAATAACCAAGCGAATTTTGCGCATGGCAGACTGTTTGCCGCCTGACTGGGGAACCGGATATCCCAATGTTACAGTTGCATGCACCTGCGAGAATCAGCGCCGTACAGATGAGAGATTACCTGTTTTTCTGTCTCTGCCACTGGCGCACAGACAGATCGTGTGCGAACCATTGCTCGAAAAAATTGACCTTGGACACTGGCTTGACCGGCGTGTGGAGTGTGTTTCGGCCGGGGGCGAGTCGGGACCGCATGCCCGTGTTTGTGACTATGACTGGATACTGTTTCTGCGTGATTCCTGCGCTCAAGCTGGCGTTGATTTTCATTTTCATCAGACAGGTGCCAATTTCCGTCGCAACGGAAGGGTATATGCCATACCGCGTAAACTGCAGCATATTCAGGCTGCTCGTGCCGGAATTGATATTGCGGAACGGCATACGATGTTATAATAATAATTCATCATGCTACTTGACAGAAAAGGCAGTATCTGGCGGTGTTCCCGGGAGGTACACCGCTTTTGCTGAATATCCAAGACTAAGCCTTTATAAAATACTGCATGTTCGCAAAGCAGTTGACAGTTTACGCAGGGCATGATATAATAACTTTAATAAACCAACCTTGATTTTGGGGGAATATGAAATGAACAGAACATTGAATATAATTCAGATAGTGCTGTTGGCGATATGTGTGGTGCTGTTGCTTGCAGGCGTAGCACAGTTTGCTTCAACGGTCGGAGTACCGAACGACGATGTCGGTGCCTTGCATAACTTATCGGCTAATCTAATTGGAATGCTGTTGCTTATTGTTTCGGGTACTGTGTTTGTAGCCAACCTTGCATGGTTTGTCGTACGCTGTGTAATGAGGGGGAACAAAAAATAATGGCTTTATTACTCAGGACGCCGCGACTGGAGCTTGTGCCGCTTACAGCCCAAGAACTCGATATGCTCGTTTCGGATTTGCCGCGTCTTGAAAAGCGGCTTGGAGTTACCTATCGGGGGGAGCCGTTGAATGGAGCTTTTGGAAGTATTGTCAAAGGCCAGTATAACATCGTGGCAGGCGATCCTGACAATTACGTGTGGAATACCTTTTGGCTTATTGTGCGTCGTGAGGACAGGGTGGTAGTAGGTTCATCTGATTTCAAAGCGCCGCCCGACAGTGCTGGTACAGTTGAGATCGGCTATGGACTCGGCCGTGAATTTTGCCATAACGGATATATGACCGAGACAGTGCGCACTATGTGCCGGTTTGCCTTTTCACACAAAAACGTCAACCGTGTCATAGCGGAAACCGAGATCGGCAATCTGCCGTCCATACGTGTGCTGACACGCTGTGGCTTCCGTGAATATCGCATGGAGTCAACTATGTGGTGGTATATTGACCGGGAATTGTTTGAAAATGCAATCACAAATCAATAAATATGCATTTAAAAGGACGTGGATGTTTTATTATGGGATCTCTTAGCCTGACTTGTATTGCTGAATGGCTTGATACCTTTTTTGCCGGATACGATCATGCCCTACTGTCGGCGCTGCACAGTCTTGCCGAATGGGGGGGCAGCGTGCTGACCATTGTTATGCGTGTGATAACCTTTGCCGGTGAAAAGGGAATACTGATGTTTGCGCTTGCACTGATACTTATGCTTTTCAGAAAAACTCGCCGATGCGGGATATGTATTTTCGGTGCGGTGTGTTGCGGTGCACTTATTACAAACATTATTCTAAAAGATTCGGTCGAGCGGCTTCGTCCGCTGGAGGCGTTGGCTGAGTATACAGAGTGGTGGCAATTTGTAGGTGCACCGACAGAGGACGGATTTTCATTTCCGTCCGGGCACGTCACGGCGCTGACATCCGGATTGTGCGCATTATGCTTTTGTCGCGGAAGAAAGTATATTTTGCCGACTGTTATTTCGGTGGTTATCATGGGGATATCGCGCAACTATCTTATGGCCCATTACCCGTCCGACGTGTTGGCTGCCATGATTATAGGAATTGCATCGGCTGCCGCTGCTTACGGAATAACGGTGCTGATATACCGCCTTATCGACAGGTACCGGGACAGGTCATTTTTCCGCTTTGTGTTGGATGCCGATATAGGAGATTTATTCCGTAAAAAAGGCGCCGTCGATTGAACCATACCCAAATAATGTGCCGACTGTGAAATCTGATTTACAGTCGGTAGTTTTGTGTTGAAATACTGTGTGAAATATTGTATAATTACAATAAAGGAATTGTATGATAGGAGTGCTTATGTCAAACGAATTGATGACTGAAAACTTCGATTGCTGCGGTGGTAGACCAGAACCTGTTCCGATGCAGCATGTTATCAGTAAGCTTGATGAATATCTTGGACGAAATGATTATAGCCATGCCGAGTCGCATCTGCGGTTTTGGCTCGGCGAGGCTGAACTGCGCAATGACAGACGCGGACAGCTTTCGTTGCTTAACGAGCTTATGGGGCTGTTTCGAAAAACAGGGCAGAAAGACAATGCCATTGATGCGTCAGATAAGGCCTTGCGCCTGTGCGGTACGCTTGGCCTTGAGGGAAGCACGGTTCACGGAACAACACTGGTAAACGCCGCCACGGTTTATAAAGCATTCGGGTTAGCGTCCGAAGCCTTGCCGCTTTATATTAGGGCACGTGAGGTCTATGAGTCAATACTTACTGAGTACGACGGGCGCCGGGGCGGCCTTTATAACAACATGGCGCTAGCACTGGTAGATCTTGAACGGTATGATGAGGCCGATCATCTGTACCGGTCGGCGCTCGGAATAATGTCACACAACCGTTATGGTGAGCTTGAAATGGCCATAACATATCTTAATATGGCCAATGCGGCTGAGGCCCGTTACGGCCTGATCCCCGCAGAGCAGCAGATCAACGATTGCATTAACCGTGCCCGTGAACTGCTGGATACCCCTGGAATACCGCATGACGGTTATTACGCATTTGTGTGTGAAAAGTGTGCCCCGACCTTCGGATATTACGGATATTTTCTTGATGAGGCGGAGTACCGTGGCCGTGCAGAACAAATCTACTCCGGAGGTGTCGGACAATGAAAGGACTGGAGCTCAGCCGGGCATATTACGAGCGTTTCGGCGCAGATATGATACATGAAAAATTTCCGGAATATGAATCCTATCTTGCCGTGGGGCTGATAGGCTCTGGATCGGAATGCCTTGGTTATGATGATGATATTTCGCGTGACCATGATTTTGAGCCGGGTTTTTGCATTTTTCTGCCGGACGAGTCGCTGGTGAACAGTAAAACAGAGTTTCGCCTGGAGCGTGCTTATGCCGGCCTTCCGTCCGAGTTTGAAGGTGTGCGCAGACTGAGAGTTGCTCCGGTTGGCGGGAGCCGTCATGGAGTTATCAGGCTGAGTGACTTTTTGCGCGCAAAACTGGGGACCACAGAGCTGCCATGTACCCCGGACGATTGGTTCCGTATTCCTGAATACAGCCTTGCAGAGCTGTGCGGAGGTCAGATATTCCGTGACGACCTCGGAGAACTGACGTCAATACGTAGCTCACTTGCAACGCTGCCTGATACTGTACGACTGAAAAAGCTGGCCGGCAGGCTGTTGCTTATGGCACAATCCGGACAATATAATTACGGCCGGTGTCTGGCTCGTGGCGAAACCGGGGCTGCACAGCTTGCCATAGGTGAGTTTGTTGACAGCACAATGGCTGCGGTGTTTTTGCTGGAGAGACGTTACATGCCGTATTACAAGTGGAGGTTCAGAGCACTGAGAGAGTTGTCTTCGCTCGGCGAGGAGCTTGCCGGGCCGCTTGAGTTTTTGCTGACTACTGAAAATACAGCACCTATGTGCAACACCAAATCCGAAATAATAGAGGATATAGCCGGCATTATAATAAATCGACTGAAGCACGACTGTCTGACATCAGCTAATTGCGGCGACCTTGAAAAGCACGCATATTCGGTAAACGACGGTATTTCAGATGCCGATGTGCGCAACAGCAACATCCTTTATGCAGTATAAACGCATATCCCCGGCGGGCTTCAAGTCCCACCGGGGATAGTCACATATATGGATTTTTTTCGGGATGGAAAACTGAATTTGTTATTTTGCTATTGAGTTTGAGTAAATGTAATACTGATACGCGGTAAACAGCGGCAGAGAGGTCTTATATCTTACGGCAAATACGCCGGATCCTTCAACGCGCCCGTTGCTCAGTGATACATTGCCTGAAAGCACTGTAAGCTCCACTTCTGATGTTACGTCTGATGCAGTACCGTCATAGTTGATTCGTGTAGCACTCAGTGTACCGTCGGAAGAGATAGCGGCTACTATGTAACGTACATATTTGTCCGATTCGTGCGGCGTATTCGTTGTGAACTCGGGATAGCCGCGGGCATAGTCAGTATCGGTTGCCAGTGCAGTTCCCGTTGTCCAGGGAGAGTACTTTATGCCGCGATGCTTAAGCATTGTATTGAACTCGAGCGACGAATTTTTCCACTGCGTGAAAAACGATGAGTTGAGTGAAGCACATTCAATAAGGACAGCATACAGTGACTGTGCCGGATTAGTCACGTCCAGCAAATGTGATTGGTTCATCTGAACACCGAAGCCGTATTCGTTCATTGCGTAGCGGACAATTTCATTGTTCATACAGATAATGAGTACACGACCCTCCATGCCGTATTGGCGGGTCAATTCCACTATACGGTCGACAACCTCGGTGCGCTTATCCTTTATTTCAACTATGAACACCATATCGGTGTGATTTTTCGAAAAATAATCCATTACTTCATCGTAAAACGAAATTTTGTCGCTTTCCGAGGCGAGATTGCTTTTGCTTTTCAGTGCCTTGAGCTGTTCGCGCGTGGATGCTGTACAGCTTATTTCCTCGTTGAAACCGGTGGTGGTTGAATCGTGATTGATTACAAGATGTCCGTCGGCGGTCAGCCATACGTCAAGCTCTGTGACTGAAGCCCCTGACTCTGCCGCCGAGATAAATGAGCTGAGTACATTGTGCGGGTGGTGCTCAATATCGCCTCGGTGTGCTACTATAAGCGGGGGTGAGTTGAGTGTGCGCTGTTCAAATGACTCATAATAGCTTATTACATTGGAATAAGCGGTGCTCACTATTCCGTTTGCTCCAAGTATTACGGCATTGTGAAGCGCCGCGGTGTCATTTTCAGGTACGGAAGCAAATATGGTCAGCGATCTCGCACGCAGTGCAAGTGCCGAGTCGTTGTCAAGTACAGTGGCGTTTATCAGTATGCTTTTTGTGTGGCAGGCTGAGGCACGTATGTACAACTGTTCAGGTGACAGTGATGTCAGCGCGCGGCAGTCAAGAACAGGGCGTGCGCATCGCGTGGCTGACTGAACGCGACGCAATACATCGTCGTTGTCGCTGATAACAAAACAGTCCGCAATACGATTGTCACATATGAAAATTATCAGATCGTCTGCAGTTTCAGGACCGGTTATAAAAGCGGGAATGATTTTGGAATCAAGTGATCTGACAAGCTCGGTAAGTGTACCGAGCTGATTGCCACGGGTGTCTGTAGCGTACAGAGTGCCGCCGGCTTTTTGAAGATTGAATACGACTGTTGCCGGACGCTTTTCGCAGCTTGCAAGTGATACGGTATTGCGATCTGCGAATTGCCAGACCGTCGGAGAATATGTGAGAGCTGTCACAGGCTCATAAATATTGTGAACAATGCCGGCATTATAGCTTGAAAAGATTGCATTTTGTGATGCGTATTTTTCTGTGTATTCTACGTCATAATCAAGTGTCGATCCGGTGAGCTCTGATACGGCTGCTTCGTACATCGTGCGCGCAGTGCTGTAATCCGCGACCTCCGTGTAAAGTCGGAATGATGTAAGCTCGAATGATGTACAGTTGGTCGTGACGGAATTGCCGTCTGCTGCGACGTCTCCTCCGATTACAATTACCCGCCATGCATCGCCCTGCGCCAGACCCAGAAGGCCCGGGGCTTCAACCTCATCGGTCTTGTTTCCGTTTACATACAGCGTGGCTGTTCCACCGGCAGCATCGTATACCCCTACAAGATGTGTCAGCTCATCGGTGCTGTATGTGTCACCAAACGTAGGATTGCGGTATTTGCTGTCGGTGTATACCGACATTTTGTATTTTCCGGTGTGTGTGGTAAAATTATATCCGCCGGACTGACATGATGATACCATGCATTGCTCCTTGCTGCCTGCGTCAAGAGCAACATGATTTACAACAAATGCTTCAAGCGTGAAACCGTCCGACAGCAGTGAATACAGCTCAGCCGCGGACGTTAACTGATTATATCGCAGTTTTAGCGCACCGCCCACTCCCCTCACCTGATAGTGCGGGGTAATGTAGCTTTTACCTCCAAAGCTGACCGGGGTACTTACGACCGAGCCGAGCTCACGGTTTTCAAATGTAAAGTCGACGTGGCCGCTCAGATCTGAAACCTCGCCGTCGTCAGTAAAGGCCAAGTTAATGTAAGGAACCGGAAGGCTGACTTTGGGACGGCTCACGGGCTGAGTTACTTCTGTGCCGGGATCAGCCTTTGACGTGCTGTGCTGATCTTCTGTGTCTGTTGCTTCCGTGACATTGCTCGTGTCGCTTTGCGGTGTGCGTGTTGAAGTGCAGGAGGCGAGCGTCAGCATAACAAGCAGTAGTGAAACACATTTTAGCAGATGTCGCATATCATGATACCTTTCTGATTTTATTTTATTAATTGTATCATTGGCAACATAATTTGTCAACCGGTATTGACATATGCGAGCGTGGCAGTTATAATATTTATGATTTTATTTTCAGGAGGAAAAAATGAGAGCACCGGCAATACCGCTTATTACTGTGGATCCTTATTTTTCTGTATGGTCACGCGATGAGGTACTTAACTTTACCGAAACTGTTCACTGGACAGGCGCGGTCAATCCTATCCGTGGCTATGTAGTGGTGGATAACAGCAGATATTTGTTTCTTGGATATGACAGAAATGCTCACAAAATAAAGCAGATATCGGCAGATATTCAGGCCCTTTGCACTCTTGTGACATACGAATGTGATGAAATACGTTTTATGGCGCGTTTTATGACACCACTGCTCCCTGACGATTTTAATGTTATGTCGCGCCCAGTGTCATATCTTGAGCTGAGCTATGAGTCCTTAGACGGTCGTGAACACAATGTCAGTGTTGAAATACGGGTAAGAGAGGATATCTGCCTTGACCGTGCAGGGCAAAGCAAGGTTATCCCGGAGATAGTGTCAATTCCCGGCACAAGCACTGTCCGAATGGGCAATTCAGTTCAGAGCGTGCTGAACCGCAGCGGCGACGATTTGAGAATTGACTGGGGATATTTTTATCTTTCGGTCAAGGGCGATGCGTCTGTAACCCATTCGCTGGAGGGGAGCAGGTGTTGGGTAAAAGCGGGATTTGATATTGAAGCCGGATCAGGTCGGCTGGTCATGTTCGCGTATGACGACGTGCGCAGTATCAGCTATTTTGGCCGTCAGCTGACATCTGTATGGAATCGTGACGGAATGACCATTGATTCTGCTATTGCCGAAGCCGCTGAAGATTACGACTCGCTTGTGCCGCGTTGTCAAGAATTCGGTACAAAGCTATATGAATCAGCGCGGCAGGCCGGAGGGGAAAAGTATGCCGAGCTTCTGACACTGTCATATCGTCAGGTTATAGCGGGTCATAAAATAGCCGTAGATGAGGACGGTGAGCTGTTGTTTATTTCCAAGGAGTGCTTCTCGAACGGCTGTGCCGCCACGGTTGACGTGAGCTATCCGTCCATACCCATGTTTCTGCTGTGTGCACCTGAACTTGTCAAGGGTATGATGCGTCCCATTTATAAATTCGCTTCCACAAAGGCATGGAAGTACGATTTTGCGCCGCACGATGCGGGTCAGTACCCACTCGTTGAAGGGCAGGTATACGGCCTTGACCGTGCCACGGGAGAGCTTTTGTTTGAAAAGCAGATGCCCGTTGAGGAGTGCGGCAACATGCTGATAATGGAGGCTAATGTTGCACTGGCGGAAGGTAATGCGGATTTTGCGGCATCACATATAAATACATTGGAGACCTGGTGTAAATACCTTATTAAATTCGGTGACGATCCCGAGAACCAGCTGTGCACTGACGATTTTGCCGGGCACCTTGCTCATAACTGTAATTTGTCGCTCAAGGCCGTAATGGGAATACAGGGTATGTCAATCATAATGAATATGCTGGGAGACTCTCGCAAAGCCAACAAATACCGTCGAGCAGCTGTACGTATGGCTAAAAGCTGGTGCGAGCGGGCAGTCAATGAGGACGGTTCTTATCGGCTTGCATTTGATCAGCCAGATACTTTCTCCATGAAATATAACATGGTGTGGGATAAGATCTGGGGGACCCGCCTGTTTCCTCAGAATGTCATGCGGCGTGAGATCGCCTCAAACTTTACACATTTCAACAGTTACGGCATGCCGCTTGACAGCCGCGCCGACTATACAAAGTCCGACTGGCTGGTGTGGACAGCTACCATGGCGGCAAGTCGCCGTGATTTCGAACGTTTTGTTGCACCGCTGTGGGATGAGTATAACGAGTCGGACTCCCGGGTGCCCATGACCGACTGGTACGATACTATCAGCGGTTACAAGGTCGGTTTCCAGCATCGCACGGTGCAGGGCGGACTGTTCATCAAATTGCTTGATGCGTCCGGCAAGCTGAAATATTCAGCAAAATAAGTCACATTTCAATATATTTTTTCTTTAAGCCAAACGGAGCTAATGAGGCGTGACCCTTAAACGGGCCACGCCTCTGTTTGTAGAAATTATTCTGCAAATGAGTAGTTATCGTCATAAAACTGCTGTTTCTTGTAGTTTTCAAGACTGCATAGCGCCTGTACGTGCCATACGTCCTCGGTTAATATGCCGGTGCTTTTGACTGAGCCCGAAACATAACTCAGGTCCTTACTATGCGAAACGATGAACACGGTCTGCTCGCCTATGCGCTTGCCCCAACCGTACGACCGTCTGACGCACTCGATGTATGCCGGTGATAAATCCTCGCCACCGTCGGAAACGGAATATCTGATTTCGTTGTACAGATATATCACATCTCCGACATTGTATCCCGTAGTGTTGTCGATTTTATATATATCTGTTATCTGCACCGTAATAATGTTAAACATTGTGCGCCTTGTTTGAACATAGGTACGTGCTGTATATCCGGGAGTGGATTTGATTGAGGTCGTCTGTGATGCCACATCGTATACGACTACGTCACCGCTGTCATTTACAACGACCTGTTCATCGAAACAGTATGTGTCGGTTTGTATGGGAATGCCGCAGAAAATCAGACTGTTCGGGGATTTGCTCTTTTTAGCGTTTTCTATATTGATATCCCATGCATATGCCATTTCCGTAGCTGTTTTGGTCTCATCCGGATTAAGGTAGCTTGCCACGTTCGGATCAAGATAACCGTTGATCACGTGCGCGATATTTTTTCCGTTATGGCCGGTAATCATATCATACGACAAGCCTTCTATGTCGGGTATATCAGGCGGTTGCGGAGAGCGGTTCAGTATTACGGGAATCGCGGCAATAGTGAATACTACCACCAGAGCAGCAGCCGCTACGGTTATAAACCGGGCGGGGTGTTTGCGTTTTTGGGGTTGTGCATCGATGTATTCGTTTACATATTTCTGACTGACGCGTCCGATAGCATCGGACATTATATTTTTATTTTTTTTCATATGGCTATACCTCTTTCCGTTAGTAATGTGCGCAGCTTTTCCCGCATGCGTGACAGCCGCAGACTTGCAGCATTTGTACTCAGTCCGAGACGCGCTGCAAGACTTTTAACGGGCTCGAACCCGTAATACCTGCCCATGAACAGCGCCCGGTCTGTCTCGGAAAGGCTGTCGAGAAACTCCTCGATGATGCAAGTCAACTCGTCGGAATCCTCGTTTGCCGGTATTTCAGCCAGCTCATCAAGCGAGGCTTGATAGTCTTTGCCGCCGCGTTTTTGTGCGGTGTTGAGGCGCATACGGTCGATCGCCGTGCGGCGCGTCAGCATGCAGGCGTAGGATGACACCGATTCGGGGGACTCCGGAGGTATGGTATCCCACACCTCGAGCAAAACGTCGTTGACACATTCCTCGGCGTCGGACTCTGAGCCTAGTATACGTCTGGCAAGCGATCTTAACAGCCATCCGGAAGTATCTGACAATATGCTCAGGGCTCGCTCATCCCGGGCGTTCAGCAGGCGGAGTATTTGTTTTTGAGTCTGTAGCATGATTTGTTCCAGCCTTTCTTGGGTGATAACACGTGCTCTCACATATATAATCGAAAAAACTTCAGTCAATCTTTCATATTTGAGCATAAATTCCCCAAAAATATTTTATCATAGCGCGTGAATGTTTGTCAACAAAGGCCAATTTAATGCTCTGATGTCAAAAAATTATTGAAATATATAGCTCAATGTGTTATAATATCTAAATGCAACTGTTCAAATTATTTTAACTTCAGGAAAGGAAGATAAGTATGCTGAAAAAGCTGGCGGAGAGTATACGTGAATACAAGCTGCCTTCGATTCTGACATTTATTTTCATACTTTGTGAGGCCGTAATTGAGTGCTTTATACCATTGATAACCGCACGTCTGGTGAACAAGATCGATGCCGGCGTCGATATGTCGGTGGTGGTTAGCACAGGGCTTATTTTGTTTGGTCTGGCATTGGCATCGCTGTGTTGCGGCGGTATTGCGGGAATAACCAGTGCAAAGGCGTCTGCGGGCTTTGCAAAGAACCTGCGCGGCGATATTTTTCACAATGTACAGACTTATTCATTCGAAAACATAGACAAGTTTTCATCGGCATCGTTGGTTACGCGTATGACTACAGACGTATCCAACGTCCAAATTGCATACATGATGCTCATCCGAACGGCAGTACGGGCCCCGCTGATGCTTGTATTCTGCATTATTATGGCTTATATTATGGGCGGCGCACTGGCAACAACATTTGTAATTATAATTCCGATACTTACATTCGGACTTATAATGGTTGCGCGCAAGGCAATGCCGGCATTCACGCGGGTGTTCAAAAAATACGACCGGCTCAATGAATCTATAGAGGAAAACGTCAGAGCAATGCGAGTGGTCAAGGGCTTTGCGCGTGAGGACTACGAAAAGCGCAAGTTCGGCGCCGCGGCGGCCGGTATATGCAAGGATTTCACGCACGCCGAGCGCATTGTGGCACTAAACTCTCCACTGATGCAATTCTGTGTTTATTTCAATATGGTATTCGTGCTTATAGTCGGCTCCAAGCTGATAGTACAGAGCGGCGGCACCACTATCGGTGTCGGCGAGATGTCGTCCATGCTGACTTATGGTTTTCAGGTGCTGATGCAGCTTATGATGCTGGCTATGATATATGTTATTCTCACCATGTCGGCCGAGTCTGCAAAGCGTATTGTTGAGGTGCTTAACGAAAACAGCACGCTGACTAATCCGCCGTCTCCGGTAACTGAGGTAAAGAACGGCTCGGTTGATTTCTGTGATGTCAGCTTCAAATATTCCAAGGCCGCAAAAAAGTATGCGCTGTCAGACATTAACCTTCATATTGATTCCGGTATGACGGTGGGTATTATCGGAGGAACAGGCTCAAGCAAATCATCGCTTATACAGCTGATCTCGCGTCTTTACGACACCACCGAGGGCAGTGTGAAGGTCGGTGGAATCGATGTGCGAGAGTATGATCTTGACACATTGCGCTCGTCAGTTGCTGTGGTGCTTCAGAAGAACCTGCTGTTCTCGGGAACCATCAAAGATAATTTGCGCTGGGGCAAGCAGGACGCAACCGATGAAGAAATGATCGAGGCCTGCAAGCTGGCTCAGGCGGACGATTTTATCCGTTCCTTCCCGGATGGCTATGATACATGGATAGAGCAGGGAGGCACCAATGTTTCCGGCGGTCAGAAACAGCGACTGTGCATTGCCAGGGCGTTGCTCAAACACCCAAAAATACTCATTCTTGATGATTCGACAAGTGCCGTAGACACACGCACAGATGCACTCATACGTGCCGGATTTGCTTCGTATATTCCCGAAACGACCAAAATTATTATAGCACAGCGTGTGGCATCGGTGGAGAACGCAGATATGATCATTGTTATGGACAACGGCCATATTTCCGATGTGGGCGATCATAAAACGCTGCTCGAAACCAGCCAGATTTACCGCGAGGTTTATGAACAGCAGACCAACGGAGGTGAGGAACATGAGTAACAAAAATGTTGCGGCATCTGCCAAGCCCCGTATGAATCCGGGTGTTCTGGGCCGTGTCATAAAAATGCTGATACGGTTTTACCCCGTGCTTATTCCCGTGACCGCGGTCTGCATTATACTGTCGGCAGTTGTATCTTCTATACCGGCGATCTTCACCCAAAAGGTATTTGCCATTCTCAAGGTATATATCGAAAACGGCAACTTTGACTGGAATGTTGCCAAAGCCGAAATATTGCCTTTGGTTGCTGTTCTTGCGGTATTGTACGTGCTTTCGATTGCACTCATAACCTGCTACACGCAGCTAATGGCGTTTATCACGCAAGGTTTTCTTGACAAGCTGCGCACACGCATGTTTGACGGCATGCAAAACCTCCCTGTAAAATATTTTGATACGCATAAGCACGGCGATATTATGAGCTATTATACAAACGACATTGACGCACTCCGCGAGCTGGTGTCAGGCTCTTTACCACAGGTTTTGTCATCGTCGGTGATAGTTATTACGGTGCTGGGCATTATGCTTTGGTACAGTATACCGATGACGCTTGTTGTGATACTGGGTATCGTTGCCATGGTGTTCGTATCTCGTAAAATCGGAGGTGGCTCGGCAAAATATTTTGTACGTCAGCAGAAAACGGTAGGTAAGACCGAGGGCTATATTCAGGAAATGATGAACGGGCAAAAGGTCATCAAGGTGTTCTGTCGCGAAAAACAGGTTAACGAAGATTTTGACCGTATTAACGAAGAGCTGTGTCATGACAGCTACCGCGCTCACGCTTATGCCAACACGCTGGGGCCGGTTATTATGAATATCGGAAATGTTCTATATGTTATCTGTGCAATGGTAGGAGGGCTGCTGCTGTTGTCCGGACTGCCAAACATCAGCCTGCGCGGACTTATTACCGCCGGCGGCTTCATGGGGCTGGGATTCACTATTGATATAGTAGTCCCGTTCCTTAACATGACCAAGCAGTTCACAGGAAATATCAATCAGCTGTCACAGCAGGTCAACTCTATTGTCATGGCCATGGCGGGAGCTGAGCGTATATTCAGTCTTATGGATGAGAAGCCTGAGTCAGACGACGGTTACGTCACGCTGGTCAATTGCCGCACGGACGAGAACGGAAATATTGTCGAAACACCCGAGCGCACCGGTCACTGGGCATGGAAGCACCCGCACAGCGACGGCAGTCTGACATACACACCACTGCGAGGTGATGTCAGAATGGTTGATGTCGATTTTGCCTATGAGCCGGGTAAGGATGTGCTACACGATGTATCGGTCTACGCCGAGCCGGGGCAAAAGGTAGCGTTTGTCGGTGCTACCGGTGCGGGTAAAACCACTATTACAAATCTTATCAACCGATTCTATGACATTGCCGACGGCAAGATACGCTATGACGGCATAAATATCAACAAGATCAAAAAATCTGACCTGCGCCGCTCGCTCGGAATAGTGCTTCAGGACACCAACCTGTTTACCGGAAGCGTCATGGACAACATACGCTACGGCAGGCTTGACGCAACTGACGAAGAGTGCATACAGGCTGCAAGGCTGGCCGGCGCTGATGACTTCATTACCCGTCTGCCTGACGGTTATGAAACAGAGCTGACCAACAACGGTGCCAACCTGTCCCAGGGACAGCGCCAGCTGATTGCCATTGCGCGTGCGGCTGTTGCCGACCCGCCGGTCATGATACTTGATGAAGCTACCTCGTCAATTGATACACGTACCGAAGCAATAGTTCAGCATGGTATGGATAAGCTTATGGAAGGCAGAACGGTGTTTGTTATCGCGCACCGGCTGTCGACTGTCAAAAACTCCGATGTTATAATGGTGCTTGACCACGGTCGAATAATCGAACGTGGCAGCCACGAAAAGCTGATTGCAGAAAAGGGAACTTACTACCAGCTTTACACCGGTGCATTTGAGTTGGAATAAAAAACCACAAAAAAGCACAAGCCCATAGGTTGGCTTGTGCTTTTTTGAATTTTGAGGCTACTTAGTCGAGCCACCAAACCTTGCCGTTAAGCAGTACGCAGATAAGGTCAATGATCCAGACGATTGTGGGACCGAAGAACAGCAGCAGCACTGCAAGCACTATTCCTACCACATTCTGCTTGTCGATACTGCGGCACAGTCTGTACACACTCCATATGACATCAATAACGGGAAGACTGAAGATGATTTTAACGATCAAAGGCAGATCGTCAATTGCGCTGATGAGTTGTTTCATAGCAATGCTCCAAAATATTTATTAACGGCAATCCGTTTTGCATTATTATACTATGTTTGAGCGGTCGAGTCAATAACCATTTGACAAAAAACAATATTTTACATGCTTTTCATACAAGTGTTGTAACAATATTGGCTACACCGCTGAGCGCCATAATAATGTACACGGCTTTTTTGATTTTTGGGCCGTCCATTTTGTCAAATACACGGCTGCCGACAACAAGGCCCGCTACCACTCCGACAAGTCCTATTGCAAAGCATGCAAGTACGTTTGACGTGACAAATCCGGCCGACACCTTGACTCCAATAGAGTAGATGTTGGATATTGTGAAATATGCCTGAATGGTGGCCATGTAGTGCACGGGTTGTTTTTCGGATTCCATGTAGTAGATTACAACCGGCGGGCCTCCCATGGAGAACAGTCCCCCGAGTATTCCCGACAAGGAGCCGGCAACAAGCCCACCATACCATGTGGGACGGATATGTATTTTGCCGGAAAAGATCAGAAAATAAAGGCTCAGCAATATCAGGGCAATGCCCAACAGCAACCGCATCAGTGTATCGGCCTGCCCCTTCATGAAGCTGACAGAAATGAAAGTAAACACCATGCTGCCTATGAGGGGAAATATTATGTTTTTCCAATGGATATTGCGGAACATTCTTATAGACACAGCCAGAGAGAGCAGCATTGACAGCATGGAGCTCAGCACATTCGCCTCGGTGTACGCCGACATGATATAAGGCAGGAAGGTCATAGCAAATATGCCGAAGCCGAAGCCGGACACACGCTGTATGAAGCTGGCAAAGAATGTGATAATAATTACGAGAGAAAACTGTAGTATAAGATTGTCCATTTATGTGGCTCTTTTCTTTGTATATATATTCAATGTTATCACATTTGTTTGCATTTGTCAAGAAAAAAATAACCCGGAAGCAGTAGCCTCCGGGATTATTCGATATCAGGAATACATGGAATTTTTGCTCATATAGTCGTACAACAGCTTGCCGTGTGCCTGCTCCTGTTTCTGTATGGTGCCGAGTGCAGAACGGGCTTCTTCGGTACTGAACTCAAAAATGCAGGTGTCGTACAGATGCGATACGTGCTTTTCGGTGGCCAGCAGGTCGGAGCAAAGAAAGGCATCAGACTTTTTTTCTTCGGTTTCACCGGTACTGTAAACCGCTGTGAAGTTACCCGAGGGTGCAGGAACATTGCTTATTGTAGCCGGAACGGTACCAGTTTGTATTGAATTTATTGCCTTGAGATGTGAGCGCTCGACGTCAGCCAGCTGGCCAAACAGTTGACTGAGCTGAGGGTCGTGAGCAACTGCTGCGTGCTTGGTGTACTTGTCTATGCACAATTTTTCCTGTTCCTGAAGATCCTTGAGCAGACCGGATTCCTTTTGTGTGAGCTGCATATTTTTTCTCCTTAAAAAAAGATTACAGCTCTATTATGTCCGCTGCTGCGGCATTTTATTATATGTTATCTTACTTCAAAGGCAAATATATGTGCCTGGGCGCTACCGTACGTATTCCACAGCGAGTCGGAGAAGTAGGTCGCAAGCGGTATCAGACGGACGGCTGTGGTGTCCGCGTTGATATCGGCACGTATCATGCGCTGGTGATTTGAATCTGTTTCATAGGCGGTTTGCCAGTTGCCGTTGTCGTCAAGCACTTCAACCCTGAATGACTTAAGCATGCAACGCGGGAAGCCGAAGGTCGTGAAGTTATAGTCGCGACGGCGGTAGAGCACCGTGGAAATGTTAAGCACGTCGGGATTGCCGTCGACAAATTCACGGTCAAGGTCGCTGTCGACGATGAGCCTGAATGAATTTATGTGCGTTTTCTCAGGGAAGGTATAGGTAATGGCACGGTTGCACATACCGAAATATCCGTTGTCGTTGCCCCAGATCTTGCGCTCCATTCCGTTGAGCAGTGCCGAGGCGTCGCCCCAGTCGGCAGACAACTTGGCTTTGAGCGTAAGAGGTGATATGGCGCGACGGAATCCCGGAAGGAAGCAGTCGTCTTCCATAAGGCGTGCCTGAATGGCGTCTATACGTTGCTCGGCGGCCTGACGCGGCGTAAGTCCGTGCTGAACCGCATCTGCAGCCGTGGTACCGACCGCCTGTCCCATTACGCCGCAGGTTGCCATGACTCGCGTAGTGCTGAATGCTACATGACTTGCACTGATATTGCGCCCGGCAAACATAAGATTGTCAATGTTTTTTGAGTAAAGCGAGCGCAACGGTATGCCATACGGCTCAGTGAGACGTCGCTTTTGCAGATGGCCTTCACCGTGGCCGGTCATATAGAATCCGCCGGGAAGGTGGTTGTCTATCTGCCATCCGCCGTACGCGACAGTGTCGGGGAACTGTCGGCCGGACTCGACGTCCTGTTGCGTCAGTATGTAGTCGCCGACATAACGGCGGCTTTCCCGCTTGCCGGGCAGAAATCCGACCCAGTCAAGTTCCCAGTTGTCTGCGCCGTGGTCGCCCTGATTTTTGATGTGATCCCAAACTCCAAATGCGATTTTGAGCAGCTCATCCCTGATCTGTTCGGTGTCACGTATGGAGTCCTGCATACCGCCCAGCTCTATCCAATAGAAATTAGTATTTATCTTATCAAGACATTCATGCGGCTTGAAGTTCATTTCTTCGTCTGTGTGATATGTATATGCCCAGACCGGAGGGACGTATTCGCACTTGTGATCGGTTTCATGTGCTTGAATCATGAGGCTCATTCCCATGGTGTGGCGGTCGGCCACCTCAAGGCCGAATTCCTCTCCGAAGGTCGATTTTGCCTCACGACCGACCATATATTCGGCGTCAGTAAGTTCGGAAAGTATGCTGTCACCCGAGCAGTCGACAAAAATGTCGGCTTTTACGGTGTGCCAGGTATAGGTTGTGAGCTGAAAGCCTGTTACACTGTTGATATGTGTAGCGTCACTGTCAGCTTCACAGACAGAACAATTGAGCAGCAAAGTAATGTTTGGTTCGGCCATCACTTTTCCGTAAAGGAGGGCATCCCAAAGTGAGAAATTTCGTTCTTTGTTGCTATACATGTTGTCAAGGAGGATTTCCTCCATCAGTCCTGTTTCCTGAAGATTGCGTACGCGGCTTCCGGCGCCGGATACCCACATGCGTATTTCTGAAGAAGAGTTTCCGCCGAGAACGGGCCTATCCTGTATCAAAACCACTTTTGAGCCGCATCTTGCGGCTGAAATGGCGCAGAATACGCCGGCAAGACCGCCTCCGACCACGCATATGTCTGTTTTATAAGTCTTTTCGAACTTTTGTTTCATACAAATTTCTCCATAATTTTATTTTCTTTTTGTTTGCCTGTTGACAAATTGAAAAATCTGTGTATAATTATTATAAGGGTTCACGGTAAAACAAATCAACCTGAAATAAGACAAATTATTGTGGAAATGTGATGTGATTATGAAAAACTACGTTAAACAGCATACCGAGCAGGACATGTATGAGATCGGCGCTCCCGAGGCAGGGTACATCTATAACAATAAAAACGGTTGGAAGGATTTTGCGGTTCATGATAGCATGATATTCTCCCACCGTGATAATGACTATACGGCCGAAAATTTTTATGAAGGCTTCCACAGCCACGATTATTATGAGGTGGTCTTCTATATTTCAGGCAAGGTAGAGTATGTCTGCGAAAACGACGTGTTCAAGCCCGGTGCCGGCATGGTCGTTGCCAGTCTGCCTGACACAATGCACACAGCACGGTTGCTTGACGCCAGCCGTTATCAGCGTTTTGTGTTTTATTTCAAACGTGATTTCTTTACTTATTGCGGACAGGAGGTCCCGCTCCCGGCGTTTTTTGAAGCTCACGGCGGACACGGTGCCTTCCAGCCCGACGCTACGCTTTATGAAAAACTGCTCAGGCTGGCAGAGGAGGCAGAGTCGGCTGCACTTATGGCATCGGTGGAAGGCCGCGTGCTTGCTTACAGCTATATAATTCAGTTCTTCGCACTGCTGTGCGGAGTTGATTTTGCAGCGTCCGAAAACAATGATAAACTGCCTGAAAATGTTGCACGGATAAAGAAATATATAGATACGTATTATAGTTCTATTGAAGGAGTCAGCGAGATAGCTTCATATTTCTTCTATAGCCGTGAGCATGCGTCACGCTTGTTCCGACAATACTTCAATATTACTCTGTCAGAATACCTCATGCAGCGGCGTGTTGCGGAAAGTGCCAAGCTGTTGGCTGACGGCCAAAGCGTAACACAGGCTTGCTATGCGGTTGGCTTCCGTAGCGTTTCTTCATATATAAATGCCTTCCGGCGCATCATGGGGTGTTTGCCGTCTGAGTACAAAAAGAGAAAGTAATTCAGCAGTCTGAAATATTGTCTGCCAAAATATCAGCAAAAGCGTAGCCGACTGCTTGGTCGGTTACGCTTTTATTTTTAGAAAAGTATTAGCACTCTATTATAACGAGTGCTAATGTTTACAATTTGGACATAAAATGCTGTATATTTGTTAATAATCGCAGAGTAGAATATATATCGTCAGAAATGATAGAAAAGCAGAACAGGGAGGCAAAAATATGAACACACAAAAATTGACACAAAAAAGCATTGAGGCTGTCAACCGTGCACAGGCTATCGCGGCCGATAACGGAAATCGTCAGCTCGAACAGGCGCACTTCCTTTCGGCACTGATAGGTCAGGAGGGCGGCATCGCCCGTGAGTTGATAAAAAAATGCGGCGGCTCGCCGGACGACATGATTTCCAGGCTCGATGATATTATAAGCCGTTATCCCAAGGTCAGCGGTGACGGAGGTTTTTACATTTCTCAATCCGCCGACCGCGCGTTAAACGAGGCCGAAAAAATTGCCGCCCGTATGGGCGACGAGTATATCTCGGTTGAGCATATACTTATGGGTATTGTTGAATGTGCCGATCGTGATATAAAGCAGCTGTTGAGCGAGGTAAACATCAGCAAGGATCAACTACTGGCGGCTCTTAAGGAGTTCCGCGGCAATCGCCGTGTGACCGGCGACAACCCCGAGGACACATATAATGCTTTGGCAAAGTACGGCACTGACCTGGTAGAGCGCGCACGTGCACAAAAGCTCGATCCCGTAATAGGCCGTGATGAGGAAATACGAAACGTAATCCGTATTTTGTCGCGTAAGACCAAAAACAATCCTTGCCTTATAGGTGAACCCGGCGTTGGCAAAACCGCAATTGCCGAGGGGCTGGCACAGCGCATAGTTCGCGGAGATGTGCCGGACAATCTTAAGGACCGCACAGTATTTTCTCTTGATATGGGCGCACTTATTGCCGGCGCAAAATTCAGAGGTGAGTTTGAGGAGCGGCTCAAAGCCGTGCTTGAGGACATACGCAAGAGTGATGGCCGTATAATACTGTTTATAGATGAGCTTCACACTATTGTCGGAGCAGGCAAAACCGAAGGATCTATGGACGCTGGCAACCTGCTAAAGCCTATGCTGGCGCGTGGCGAGCTACACTGTATCGGTGCTACAACGCTCAACGAATACCGTTTGTATATTGAAAAGGATGCCGCGCTGGAGCGCCGTTTCCAGCCTGTGATGGTGGATGAGCCGAGTGTAGAGGATACTATTTCAATACTGCGTGGTCTTAAGGAGCGGTATGAGGTGTACCACGGAGTAAAAATTCACGATAACGCGCTTATCGCGGCAGCCACGCTTTCATCGCGCTACATTGCAGACAGATTTTTGCCCGACAAGGCAATCGACCTGGTCGACGAGGCTTGTGCGCTTATCAAAACCGAGATGAATTCAATGCCTGCCGAAATGGACGAGCTGCAAAGACGTATTATGCAGCTTGAAATTGAGGAGGCGGCTCTTAAAAAGGAAACCGACAAGCTGTCGGTTGAACATCTGTCCGAAATTCAAAAGGAGCTGTCCGAAAAACGTGAAAGCTTCAATGAAATGAAGGCAAAATGGGACAATGAAAAAAGCTCTATCGACAAGGTCAGCGAGCTGCGCCGTAAGATCGAGCAAACTAACGCCGACATTGAAAAAGCGCAGAACGAGTATGATCTCAGCCGTGCGGCAGAACTTAAATACGGAGTCCTTCCGGGCCTGACAAGCGAGCTTGAAGCAGAGGAGGCAAAGAGTGGCAAGGAAACCAAGCTGCTCCGAAACAGCGTAACGGAGGAAGAAATAGCTAAGATCGTAGCGCGCTGGACGGGAATACCGGTGGCAAAATTGCTTGAAAGTGAGCGTAAAAAGCTGTTGTCAATGCCGGAGATACTGCACCGCCGTGTTGTCGGGCAGGACGAGGCAGTTCAGATCGTTAGCAATGCAATACTGCGTTCACGTGCCGGCATACAGGACCCCAACCGCCCGATAGGCTCGTTTATGTTCCTTGGACCTACCGGTGTCGGTAAAACAGAGCTGGCAAAGGCACTGGCTGAGGCCCTGTTTGATGACGAAAAGAACATTATTCGTATCGACATGAGCGAATACATGGAAAAGTTCTCAGTGTCGAGACTTATAGGTGCACCTCCAGGATATGTAGGTTACGATGAGGGTGGTCAGCTGACCGAAGCGGTTCGCCGGCGTCCGTATGCCGTAGTGCTTTTCGATGAAATTGAGAAAGCACACCCCGACGTGTTCAATCTGCTGCTGCAGGTGCTGGACGACGGCCGTATTACCGACAGTCAGGGTAGAACGGTGGATTTCAAGAACACAATTATCATCATGACATCTAACCTCGGATCGGATATCATACTTGATGGCATAACACCCGAAGGCACTATCGGCGAACATGCTAAGGCAGGAGTCACTGAGCTGCTTCGCCGCAGCTTCCGCCCTGAATTTCTCAACCGGATCGACGAGGTCGTATTCTACAAGCCCTTGACCCGTGATGACATTTACGCTATTGCAGACCTTATGTTTGACAGCCTACGCCGCCGCCTTGCGGATATGAGGCTTAGGCTGGAGGTCACTGATGCAGCCAAGAATTATATCATTGATTCGGGCTACGATCCGATATACGGTGCACGTCCGCTAAAGAGGTTTATTCAGTCCAAGGCCGAAACAGTGGTGGCTCAGTATATTGTCGCCTCTGACCCTGCGCCGGATTCCACACTGACGTTGGATTTCAACGGAACAGATCTGCTTGTAAGATAAACAGTCACAAACATAAAACGCCCGGGAGTATTCCCGGGCGTTTTATGTTTAAGTGTCCTGTCAATCAAACGATTTGTTGAGGTTAATTACCATACGATTGAGCATCTTTGTCTGAGTCTGTGCCTGACTTGCCCAACCATCTCCGCTGATGCACGCCTTTGACCACAACTCACTCATGGTATTGAGCCTTGCACCGAATATGCGGCCGAGGTCAAACACTATATTGCTTCTGATAATGTCAAAGCACTGTGCCGTTTTGTCAACCGAGGAATATTTGTACTTCATATTGACTTCAAATATTGCGGGCGTAGTGAGTTGATATCCGTAATAGCCGAGACACTCAAGTACGGCTGTGGCCATGGACTGGTTTTCGCTGCCCTTCATTACTTCGTACAGCGTAAAGGGGTTGCCGACGGTCGTATAATACGATACCTGGTTCTCATCGTATTTGGGAACCGGAACGACGCCATATTTAAATGAAGCGCCGTTGAGTCCGCATGTATGATGATTGTCGGCGATATAAATGCGGTTCTGGGTGAACAGACTGTGCCCATCTGCAAAGGTTTTGTTTACATTGCCGTTATTGTTTTCGGTATAGCAATTTCCGGTTGCAAACCATTCTGTAATTTTTTGCGCTAAATTGATCGATTTCTCTGAGGCGTAGTCGTCCGAAACCTTCATGTAACCGTCGGCGTCTTTATCTATCCACTTCATTCCGGCGGCGCTGTAAAATGAGTCGGCGTGAAAGAACAGCGTACTCAGACCGAAAAAGTCACCGTAGTCAACTATTGAGTTGGAGTTGAGATCCTGATAAGTATCAGCTGTCATGGCTATCATTTTATCAATGGTCCATGTGCCGTTCAGCGCGAGGTCGGTGGGATCTTCAAGTCCGCGGTCCTCTATCATGTCCATGTTGTAATACACACCGTACATGAAATGCAATGTATTTGTCGAGATATCACCCGATATGAAATACATTCCTTTTCCTATGGTTGAGGTTTCCACCATTGTAGACGGCCACCAGGGCTTGCTCATGTCAAGATAACTGTCATCGATATCGAGCAGGTTCTCGGACATGCCACCTGCGGCCACGACGGCACCTGTACGGCTGTGTGAGGCCAGTATGTTGTAGATCTTTTCGCCGGCGTTATAGCTGTTCTGAACCTTTTTCAAATAATCGGTACTGTTTGAAACATTTCCAGCGGTTCCTATGTAATTCAGCTTGACAGAGAGCTGATCTTCGACTGCAAGATTGCGGGCATGTATGGCGTCATTGACATTGTCTCCGGTGATGCTGTCGGAAAAAAACTCTGCGCGTTCAACATCCTCCCAGTACAATGTAGTCACCTGTGCGTCTTTGAAATCCAGCTTGGGTAAAGAAAGTTGGACTTCGGGGTTGGATGTGTCAATGAAAGTGCTTTCTGCGGGAGTCGTCTGATCGTCAATATCATTGGAGGATGCGGTTGTGTGCTGTTCGTTCGGATTGTCGGTCCGGTTGTTTGCACACGCGATTGCTCCTATACACATGACAAAACAAAGCAGTAAAGAGGCGATACGTAGAGCCGATTTCATAAAAAGATACTCCTCCTGAATTATTATTAAGATCCGCCATGGATATCCTGACAATCATGGCAAATTTATTTAATTTTATTATAGCATGCCTGCACATCAAAGTCAATACAGTTTTAATTCGTATATAAATGTAAAATGTTGTAATATGTTCGTTATAGCACTTGATAAAATATGAAAAGAAGTGTATAATATCATTAATATGAAAAAAGAGCCTTACCGGGCTCAAATCAACATTTTCATACGCCGCGGTAACGCGGTACGGAGGAAACACAGTGAAAAGGACAAACGAGAGATTCAGCCGTGTGAAATATGAACTGGTGGTTGTCGGTGGCGGAATGTCCGGAATATGTGCTGCAATGGCGGCTGCCAGACATGGGGTCAAGGTTGCGCTGGTTCACGCAAGACCGGTGCTCGGTGGAAATGCTTCGAGTGAAATCCGCATACATATATCCGGGGCGGATCAGAGTCTGCGTCAGCCCGAGTACGCCGAGACCGGACTGGTGTATGAGCTGATGCTTGAAAACAAGGCGCGCAACGATTACTTCAACTATTCGATCTGGGATTCGGTACTGCTGGAGAAGGTGAAGGATGAGAAAAATCTTGATCTTTATCTCAACACGGTAATGTATGATTGCGAAACCGATGGAGACCGGATAACATCGATCAGCTGTGTCCAGGAAACTACCGAAATGCGGTATTGCTTTGAGGCTCCGCTGTTTGTTGATGCAACCGGTAACGGTACGCTTGGCTATTATGCAGGTGCCGAATACCGGCAGGGAAGTGAGTCCCGCGCTCAGACAGGCGAGCCGCACGCCCCCGAGAAGCCCAACAATGATCGTATGGGCAATACCGTGCTGATGAAAGCGGTCGATATGGGGCATCCGGTCAAGTTCACTCCTCCGGCATTCGCTAAAAAGCTGACAGAGGAACAGCTGAGATATCGTATGCACTGTGCAAAGCATAAAATAGATTCCAGCATGGCACCCGATCCCGAGGAGTGGCTGCGTCTGTCCGGCACGAGCTGCCGCGGAGTTGACTACGGATATTGGTGGCTGGAGCTTATGGGTGACAAGGACGATATTATTCCGGATTTTGAAAATATTCGTGATGATCTTATAGCTTATGCCTACGGCTTGTGGGATCACATCAAAAATGGCGGAGACCATGGTGCGGAAAACTATGCCCTTGAATGGGTGGGTGCGCTTCCCGGCATGCGCGAGAGCCGCAGGCTTATGGGCGACTATGTGCTGTCCGAAACTGATATACTTGAGCATCGCCAATTTGAAGACGCAGTGGCATATGGCGGCTGG
>ENA-ORSL01000989-ORSL01000989.1-human-gut-metagenome-genome-assembly--contig:-NODE-989-length-25946-cov-4.551041_pt1 | contig 25946 bp, 18 predicted proteins | sample MGYA00242190_ERZ509157 | MGnify/ENA primary metagenome ERZ509157 (study PRJEB26280, sample SAMEA2338664) | human gut metagenome | biome: human gut; feature: human-associated habitat; material: faeces...
GCGGTGCGGCGCGGAGCCTGAGGGCTGTCCCCTGCCCGCCGTCTGCTTCACGCCGACGGACTATGAAGCCGCACTGCGGCATCCGGAGCTTTGACCATGAAACAAACGACCGGCTTTGAACTATTACCGTCCCCCGCGAACGAGCGTCGGGGCGGCGGGCTTTCCGCATTGCCCGCTGCCGCGCTGCTGTCGGCGGGGGTGATGTGGCTGCTCGGTGCGCCGTATTGGGCGCCGCTCAGTGCGCTGTTCTGCGTCGGAGCGGCACTGCTCGGGCGCTTTCGGTGGACGACGGCAGCCGCGCTTGCCCTTGTCGCCGCGTTCTGCGCCGTGTTTTATCGGCAGGTGGGCGCGGGGCTGCTGCAATACGCAAACGCGCTGCTGCACCGTCTGACCGCGCTGGACGGGCGCATCCATTTATCCTTTGAAACGTCACAGGCGCCGCAGACCGCGTGGCTGTTCGCGCCGCTGAGCCTGCTGTCGGCAGTCGCCGTCCCGGAAGGCGTGCGGCGGGGCGGCGGGGTGCTCTGCGCCGTCTGCTGGACGGTGTTTGCCGCGGGCTGTGCATTGGGCTTTTTTGCGGCGGGCGGGCTGCTGCTCCTGCTTGCGGGGACGGCGGCGCTCGTCCTCTCCCGCGAACGGGCGTTTACCCTGAAAACGGCGGCGCTTTTACTCGTCTGTGCCCTGCTGACCGCGCCGCTCGCTCTGCTGAACGTTCCGAAGAGCGACCTGCCCGCGCGGTTGGAGCGGACGCTGCACCGTCTGCGCTGCGACACCGCGACAAGCACGCTGCCCGAGGGACGGCTCGACACGCTGCCGCCCCGCAGCGACAGCAGCGCCCCCGCGCTGGAGCTTACGATGCAGACGCCGCAAAAGCTGTATCTGCGCGGCTTTTTGGGCGAGCGCTACACGGGCACGGGCTGGACGGCATTGGAAAATGAGACGCTTGCCGACGAAGCCGACCGCTTCTACCGCCTGCACGAGGACGGCTTTTACGCCCAAAGCAGCATCGGAAGCTCGGCAAAATCGGTTGACATAATATCAGAATCGACCCTGACGGTCACAAATCTTTCCGCGTGCAGCGGGCAGCAATATCTTCCCTACGCGCTCGTCGGAAACAACGCGCTCCTGCCCGACATCATCGGCGACAACCGAACGGCGGGTACGCGGGAGACTGTGACGCTGCAATACGCGGCGGGCAGCGTGCCGCAGTGGTACGCCCTGCAAAGCGCCCTTGCCGCCGCGCAGGACAGCCCCTCCGTGCAGACCTACCTGACCCTTGAGCAGCAGTACCGCGCGTTTGCCTACGAGCAATACCTACAGCTCACGCCCGAGGCGGCTGCGACTGCCAAGCGGCTGCTGGACGGGCATTTGGAGGGACGGACGCTGGCACAGCTCCGCAGCGCCGTGCTTGATACACTCGAGGAGTATCTGACCTATGACGAGACGGTCACGACGCAATGCGACGGCGAGGACTTCCTCACGCATCTGAGCGCCGTCGGCGGGCGGGGCTATGACGTACACTACGCCACCGCTGCCGTGCTGCTGCTGCGCTGCTGCGGCGTTCCGTCGCGCTACGTTGAGGGCTACTATCTGCCCGCCGCGGACGCTGCGCAAAGCGTGACCCTGACCGGGCAACACGCCCACGCTTGGGCGGAATACTACCTTGACGGCGTGGGCTGGGTCCCGTTTGAGGTCACGCCGCCCTACATGGACAACGAGGAAAGCACGCTGAACGCCGCCTCTGAGAAGGAATACGAGCCGCCGCAGCTTCCCCCGCCCGTGCAGCAGCCGCAGGAACGGGAACAGCCGCACCGAACGCCGCGTCCGTCGTGGCAATGGCTGCTTTTGCTGCTGCTTCTGCCCTTAGCGGCGATCGTTCGGACGGTTCTGCGCCGCAGACGACTGAAAAAACGGCTCTCGGCGCTCAATTCCGCCGCCCCGCGCGACGCCGTTGCGGGTCGGTACGGCTATGCGGTCTACCTACAGCGGCAAACGGGGCTTAGCCTTCCCGACGAGGAGGCGGAGGCGCTCAACCGCGAGGCGCTGTTCAGCGATCACCCGATCACCGAGGCGCAGGCGGCGCGGATGGCGCAATATGTCGATGCCGTCCGCGCGCTGTGTCGGACGCGAAGCCCGTGGCAGCGGCTGTGCGACCGCCTTTGGCGCTGTATTTATTAGGGGACGCTCTGAAAAAATTGACCTTCCTTGCGGATTTCGTCAGAGCTTCCTAACGCTATTTTTGTTCTCCGAGGAGGCACGATTATGAAAAAATTTCTTGTTATCCTGCTCTGCGCCGCGCTGCTGTGCGGTATCCTGCCGGTCAGTGCTGCGGGCAGCGGGCACTTCTTCCTGACCGTTGTGACCGCCGGACGGACGCTGGTCGCCCCCTGCGCGATCAAGTACGAGGCGGGACAGACGCTGCGGGAGGCGCTGCTGGCTGCCGAGCCGACGTTCACCGGCTTGGAGGACGGCTTCATCACGGAGATCAACGGCGTCGCAGGCAACTTTACGATATATTATGACGGCGGAAGCTCGCTCGATGTACCCGCCGACGGCGTGACGACGATGCTCATTTCCGAGCGGGAATCCTGCCCCGACGAGCTGCTGACGCTGGCAGGCGCACTGGGCGCGTTCAATCTGCGGACCGATCATGTGCAGAGCTATCCCGCGGCACGGGAGGCATACAACAAGGCGCTGAACGGACTGCGCAGCGCCGATGCTGCGACGGCGAAAGCGCTGCTTGCCGCATTGCAGGAGGCGATCGCCGCCTACGAAGCCGTCTTAGACGGGCAGAAATACACCGTCGAGGTCACGGCGGAAGGGGCGGCGCACCTCACGCTGACCGATTCCTACGGCAATGTCACCGCCGTTGACGGGACGCGGGCGCAGGTCATCGCGGGCGACTACACCTTTTCCCTCTCCGACGGCGGGCAAAACCGCACCGAGGGCAGCCTGACCGTCGGCGGCGACGTCGCAAAGACCGTCACGCTTCCGAGCGGTCGGTGGTTTGGCACGGTCACGCTGTCGCACACGTCGGGAAAGGGCGACTATGCCTATCCCGCCGACGGCACTACCTATTATATTGAAGACTTTCGGACCGCGGTCTACCTGAACGCACAGATGGGCGACCTGCCCGACGAAAAGACGACCGCCCTTTACGCCTGCTACGTCGGTTATGATGGGCAGAATTACGCCGACGGCACGGTCAGCGCCAACCGCCGCAGCTGGGAGAGCACGCAAACGATGCTGCCCACGCTCGTAACGGCGGGAACGGAGGGGCGCAGCTTTTCCCTCGAGGCACGCTACCGCGACACCGACGGCAACACGCAAATTCAGTCCCTCCCCCTCCGCGTCGAGCGCACGCCCACGCTGTCGGCGCTGACCGTCACGGGCGACGGCACCGTCCTGCCGCTGAGCTTCGCGCCGCAGACGACGGAATACAACGTGACGACCGTTTCCGACGCCTTGGTTTTACAGGCAACGCCGTTCGGTGAAGAATATACCGTAACATACAACAATCAGGCAGATACCGCCGTTCCCGTCCGCGACGGGGACGATATCTCCGTCCGCGTCACCCACGAAAGCGGCGCGGAAACGACCTATGTGCTGCACGTTACAAAGGTCGCTGCCGTCGGCGTCTCGGTCACGACGACGGACGCAGAGACGGACATTATTATCCGCAACGCCGCAGGCTGTGAGATCGCGCCGCGCTCGGACGGGAGCTATCGGCTGATTCCGAACGAAAAATACACCTACACCGCGACGAAGAACGAGCATTTCCACACGACCGCCGAATTCACCGCCGCCGAGGGGCTGTCCGTCTCCGCCGCAACACCGGAGACGGAGGATCGGCTGACGGATTTCGTACTCTACAGCGCGGCAAACCCCGCCAACGCCATCACCTTCCCCGTTGCGCCGCCGGCTGAGGCGGCACGGCACGAATACACCGTAACGGTACCCGACGCCAACTCCGCCGTGTACCTTCAAGCGACCTGCTCCGACAGCGCCTACCGCGTTTTTGCCCGCTATAACCGTCAGACCCCGCTGAATACCACGAACGGTATCCCGAACGAGCAGGAGATCGCGCTGCCCGTCAGTCCGAGCGGCAGAGCGCAGATTTGCAGCTATCTGCTCTCCGTCGGCGGCAATTCCAACACCCTGACGATACGGCTGCGGCGGGAGAGCGGCGGCGTGACCTATTATCAGGACTACACGCTGACACTGGCACGGCGGCTGACGCTGCGGGACCTCACCCTCTCGACGGCGGACGGCACGCCGCTGACGCTGACGGACGCGGCGGGCGCGACGACGACCTTCTCCCGCGACGTCGCGAACTATTACACCCGCATTGTCGGCAGCGCCCGTTCGCTCACCCTGAACGGCACGCTCCGCAGCACCCCCGTTGAGAGCAATCCGAACAGCGGCGGCTACACCGTCCTGCTCAACGGCGCGCGCTATGAGACGCTGCAAGACGTCGCGGCGGCGCTGGAGCCGACCCTCCCCGAGGAGACGCTCCGCCTCACCGTCTGCCACACCGACGCGGCGGCGATCCCCACGGAATACACCGTCACCGTCCGAAAGACGGAGCCGACCTATCTGACCGTCCGCTGCGACCCGACGGACGCCGCGGTTTTCATCGTCAACACACAGAACGGACGCTCCGTTGCGCCCGCCGAGGACGGACGCTTCCCGCTGACCCCCGACGACCGCTATCGCATTACCGTGACCGCCGTCGGCTATGTCGGGACGCAAACGACCGAATATATCGCGCCGCAGTCGGATGCGGCGCTGGACTTCACACTCACGCAGGCGCCGAAAAACGACAGCTTGCAGGACCTTGACGCCGCATGGCCCGCCTTCCGCGCCGATCGGTACAACAACGGCGTGATCGACGCGCCGACCCCGACCGCCGCCGAGGACGCCGTTCTGTACTGGGCGGCAGCGATCGGCGACGGCTATGCCTCCGACGCGGCAGGCTGCCCGATCCTCGTGGACGACTGCCTGTACACCTATGCCGCCGACAAGATTTACCGTCTCGACAAGAACAGCGGCAACGTGCTTGCCGTCGGAAAAATGGACCACAAATCCAGCTTCGCCATCAACTCCCCCACCTATGCCGAGGGTATGATCTTCGTGGGGCTGGCGGACGGCTGCATTCAGGCGTTCGACGCGGTAACGCTCGAAACGCTTTGGCTCTACCGCGACGCACTGGGCGGTCAGCCGAACTGCCCGATCATCTACCACGACGGCTGCATCTACACCGGCTTCTGGCGGCAGGAGGCGGAGCAGGCGAATTTTGTCTGCCTCAGCGTGACCGACGAGGACCCGACGCGGGCGGATGAGCAAAAGCTTGCCGCGTGGTACTACACCTCCATGGGCGGCTTCTACTGGGCGGGCGCTTACGCCTGCGACGACTTTGTGCTGGTCACTACGGATGACGGCTGCTCGGGCTATCTCACCGGCTACAGCCGCATTCTGTCCTTTGACCCGAGGAGCGGCGTCCTGCTCGACGAGCTGACCCTGCCGCATACCGGCGACGCAAGAAGCTCGGTCGCCTTCGTACCCGACAGCGAAACGAGCGTCTCCGGAACCGCGTATTTCACCACCAAGGGCGGTTATTTCTACGGTGTCGCCGTCGATGCGGACGGGCAGTTCGGCAAGCTGCGCTCCGTGCGCCTGTCCAACGGCGGAAACGATCCGAAGAAGCCCGCCATGAGCACCTGCACGCCCACGATCTACAACGGGCGGGCATACGTCGGCGTGTCCGGCACGGCACAGTTCGGCGCGTACTCCGGTCACAATCTGACGGTGATCGACCTGAACACGATGGCGGTCGTCTACAGCGTCCCCACGCAGGGCTACCCGCAGACGAGCGGCATCCTGACCACTGCCTACGACGAGGGCGATGGCACGGTTTCCGTCTATTTCTTCGATAATTACACGCCCGGCAAGCTCCGCGTCCTCCGCGACCGCCCCGGGCAGACCGCTGCGGAGCCGACGACCGTCGAAACGGCGGACGGCAGGCAGCTTGACACCGCCTACGTCCTGTTCACGCCGAGCGGCGAGCAGGCGCAGTACGCCATTTGCAGCCCCATTGCGGACGCGGACGGCACGATCTATTTCAAAAACGATTCCGGCTATCTGATGGCGGTCGGCAGCGTCCCGACGGAGGTAACCGTAACCACGCAGCCGGAAAAGACGGTCTACCACGTCGGTGAGGTCTTTGATCCGAAGGGCATGACCGTGACGGCGACCTTTGCCAACGGCACAAGGCGCGACGTGACGGATTCCGTCTCGTACTCCGACGCCCCGCTGACCATGGACGACAACGCCTTCCAGATCGCGCTGAAAAACGTCCTCTATCAGGACAAGGACGGCGCGGCGGGGACAACGTTCCACGCCCCGATCGGGCTGGCGTCCCTCAGCGTCCGCGCCCACCTTTACACCGAGGTCGAGGCAAACGAGACGGGACACCGCGGCGTTTGCAGCTACTGCGGCGAAAAGGACGAGGACTTCCGACCGCACGAATTTTCGTGGGTGATCGACCGCGAGGCGACCGAGCAGGAGGTCGGACTGAAGCATGAGGAGTGCTACTGCGGCTACCGTCGGAGCGAGAACACGGAAATTCCGCGCCTGACCCATACGCACCGCTACACGGAGAGCGTCACGCCGCCGACCTGCACGGAGCGGGGCTTCACGACCTACACCTGCGCCGCCTGCGGCGACAGCTACGAGGGTATGTTTGTCGAGGCACTCGGGCATGCTTATCGGGACGGCGCCTGCACCCGCTGCGGCGCGAAGGACCCGAATTACCTTCCCGACGAGCCGAAACCCGTCGAATTCCTTGACGTTTCCGCCAAGGCATGGTATAAAAATGCGGTAGACTACGCCGTTTCAAACGAGCTGATGAATGGCGTGGGTGGCGGGCGCTTTGACCCCGACGGCTCGATGACCCGTGCTATGCTCGTCACGGTGCTTTGGCGCTATGCGGGCAAGCCGACGGAGGGCGTAAGCAGCTTCTCCGACGTGCCGAGCGGAACGTGGTACTCCGCCGCCGTCGCATGGGCAGCGCACAACGGCGTGGTCAACGGCATCGGCGACAACCGCTTCGACCCCGACGGCAAGATCACGCGGGAACAGCTGGCAGTCATTCTGTTCCGTTACGCGAACAAACTGGAGCGAACCACGGAAAAACGCGGCGATTTTGACCGCTTTGCCGACGCGTCCGCAGTCAGCAGCTACGCGACCGACGCGCTGCGCTGGGCGGTTGCGGAGGGCATCGTCGGCGGCAGCAGGGACGGCGGCGCGCTCCGTCTCAATCCGCAGGGCAGCGCCACCCGCGCCGAGGTCGCCACGCTCCTGATGCGCTATATTGAAAACTTTCTGAAATAACCGAATCGCTGCGAATATAGCCGCACCCTTTACCTCCCTCTGATGTGGGAGGTAAGACTGTCAAAAAAAGTGCCGAGTTTGTCATTGCGAGGGTGCTTGCACCCGTGGCAATCTCGCAGGACTGTTTTGAAATCTCGATGGATCTCGGCGAATTCGAAAGATTTCACATGAGATTCCCACGTCGCTTCGCTCCGACCGGCAAGCGGAGAGCCCGTATCCGTAAGACTCCTTCGTCGCCAACGGCTACGGCTTCGGAATGACATAACTGAGGATTCTTCCGCACGCTGACCTCTCTCGTCAGAGGGAGCCAATCGGCGTTCACCCGATCGGTGTTTTTCTGATTTTAATGTCCTTTTAACCGTCCGAAAGAATCGCTGCGGCGATTCCCCGTCCGTAATTTACACTGTTTGCTATGAAGAAAAACCTGCTTCTCCTGCTTGCGATTGCCGTGCTCGTCGCGGCGGTACTCCTGACGTGCGACATCCAATCCGTGGATGAGTTCTATCTCCTCCACTTGGAGGACATTGAGGAGGGAGCGCCTGCGGTGACGCTCTCCATCCGCTGCGACACGGCGCTGGAAAACGCCGACCGCTTGGATGACGGTGTGCTCGACTACCTGCCCGCCGACGGCACGATCCTGCCCTCGACCCGGTACGCTCTGCGCTCCGGCGACACGGTGTTCGACGTCCTCTACCGTGCGGTGCGCCACGAGCGCATCCCCTTTGAATACCAGGAAACGCCGCTCTACGGCAGCATCTACGTCGAGGGGCTGGGGTATCTTTACGAATTTTCCTGCGGACCGACCTCGGGGTGGGTCTATCGGGTCAACGGCAGCTTCCCCGATCGCGGCTGCTCGGCTTACGCGCTGTCCGACGGGGACGTGATCGAGTGGGTCTACACCTGCTCGCTGGGAGAGGATGTGGGCTATCGGCAGTGAGATTTTTTGAACGCTATCACCCCACGGCGCTGCTGGCATATTTTGCGGCGGTGCTGCTGATCGCAATGTTCTCGGCAAGCCCCGTGACCGTGCTCCTTGCGCTGGCAGGCGGGCTGTGCTTCGCCGCAACAATGACGACGCGGCGGGAAAAGCTGACCGATCTGACCTTTTACCTCCCGCTCGTGCTGCTCGTCACGCTGACCAACCCGCTTTTTTCGCACAACGGCGTCACACCCCTGTTCTTCCTGAACGGGCGGGCGATCACGCTCGAGGCGATCCTTTACGGCGCGGGGCTGGGCTTCACGCTTTGGGCGGTGCTGCTGTGGTGTCGCTGCTGGAGCCGCATCATGACGAGCGAAAAGCTGCTGTATCTGTTCGGACGGGCAATCCCGCGCCTGTCGCTGGTGCTGTCGATGGCGCTGCGGTATGTCCCGCTGCTGCGTCGGCAGGCGAAAAAGCTCGAACGGGCGCAGCAGACGCTCGGCCTGTACACCTCGGAAAGCTATCTCGACCGCCTGCGGTCAAAGCTCTCTGTCTATTCGGGGCTGGTCGGCTGGTCACTGGAGAACGCCGTGGAGGTCAGCCGCTCGATGAAGGCACGCGGCTATGGGCTGAAGGGGCGCACCGCATATTCAAACTATCACTTTACGCACCGCGACGCCGTGCTGCTCATACTGACGCTTGTGACGGCGGGGCTGTATCTGACGGTCGGCGTCCTCGGCTACGGCGGCTTTACCTACTACCCCGCGCTGAGCGGCGTGGACACGCGTCCGCTTGCGCTGGCGGGTGACCTTGCCTTTGCGGTGCTGGCTTTCGCGCCGTTTATCATCGAAGGAGGGCAGACGCTGCAATGGAATTACTGCAAGTCAAAGATCTGAGCTTCACCTACCCCAATCGGGACGAGGCGGCGCTGTCGAAACTGAGCTTTTCCGTCGAGCGCGGGAGCTTCACCGTCCTGTGCGGGCAGTCCGGCAGCGGCAAAACGACCCTGCTGCGTCTGCTCAAGCGGGAGCTTGCCCCGCACGGAACACTCGACGGCGAAATTTTATATTGCAACGAACCGCTTGCCGCCCTTGACGATCGGCGCAGCGCTGCGGAGATCGGCTTCGTGCGGCAGGACCCCGATGAGCAGCTTGTGACCGACAAGGTTTGGCACGAGCTGGCGTTCGGTCCGGAGAGCTTGGGCATGAAAACCGCCGATATTCGGCGGCGCGTGGGTGAGATGGCAAGCTATTTCGGCATCCAGTCGTGGTATCACAACGACACCGACCGTCTCTCCGGCGGTCAGAAGCAGCTTTTGAATTTAGCGGCGGTCATGGTCATGCAGCCGAAGCTGCTGCTGCTCGAGCCGACGAGCCAGCTTGACCCCATTGCGGCGGCGGACTTTATCGCAACGCTGCAAAAGCTCAACCGCGAGCTGGGGCTGACGATCCTCCTCTCCGAGCATCGGCTGGAGGAGGTCTTTCCCGTCGCCGACCGTGTGATCGTGACGGAGCGGGGCAAGCCCTGTCTGAGCGGGACGCCGCGGGAGCTTTGTGCCGCACTGCGCGATCATCCGCTTGCCCTCGGCCTCCCCAGCGCAAGCCGCATTTGGGCAGGGCTGGACGCGGGGGACGCGCCTTGCCCGCTGACCGTGCGCGAGGGGCGGGAGCTGCTGGAGCGCCGCTTCGCCGACCGTGCGGGAGCTCTTGTTCCCGTCCGACCGCGCCCGCAGACGCCGCCCGTTTTGGAGGCGGAAGGGCTTTACTTCCGCTACGAAAAGGATTCGCCCGATGTGCTGCGGGAGCTGTCGCTCTCCGTCCGCGGAGGGGAGATCTTCGCCCTGCTCGGCGGCAACGGCGCGGGCAAAACAACCCTGCTGCACCTGCTGGCAGGGTTGGAAAGGCCGTATCGCGGCACGATCCGCGTCCTCGGCAAAAAGATGAAGGACTACAAAAACGGGGCACTGTATCGCAACTGCCTGTCGCTGCTGCCGCAAAGCCCGCGCACCGTTTTCCTGAAGGATACCGTCCGCGAGGACTGCCGCGCCCTCTTGGAGGCGCACGGGGTCAAGCCCGCCGAACAGACAGAGAAGATCGATGCCCTTGCCGCACGGCTGGACATCGCGGCGCTGCTGGACCGTCATCCCTACGATCTCAGTGGCGGCGAGCAGCAAAAATGCGCCCTCGGTAAGCTCCTGCTGACCGATCCGCGCCTGCTGCTGCTCGACGAGCCGACCAAGGGGCTTGACGCGCAGTACAAGGAGCGTCTGCGTGCGCTGCTTCGTGCGCTTCGCGCCGAGGGGCGCTCAATCCTTCTTGTAACGCATGACGTGGAATTTGCGGCGGCAGTCGCCGACCGCTGCGCCCTTTTCTTCGACGGAGAGATCATCGCCGACGGCGCGCCGAACGAATTCTTCTCCGGCAACCACTTTTACACGACCGCCGCCAGCCGCATTGCGCGAACGCTCTTACCGAACGCCGTGCTGTGCGAGGAGGTTGTCGCGCTGTGTCGGAGGGGGCGGGAATGAAAAAACGAATTTCCTACGCGCTGCTGCTTTTGGTTGTGCCGGCAGTCGTACTGCTCGGCAGCACGGTCTTCGGCAGCAAGCGGTACGCCTTTCTCTCTCTGGCTGTCGCTGTGCTCGCGTGCATCCCGTTCTTTCTCACCTTTGAGCACAGGGACGGCGCAGGCATCCGACTGGTGCTCATAGCCGTGCTGACGGCACTCTCTGTGCTGGGTCGGCTGCTGTTTGCCGTTCTGCCCGGGTTTAAGCCGGTAACGGCAATGGTCATTCTCACCGCGATGTACTTCGGCAGCGAGGCGGGCTTTCTCACCGGTGCGCTGACGGCTGTGCTGTCCAACTTTTACTTCGGTCAGGGACCGTGGACGCCCTTTCAGATGTTCGCGTGGGGCATGGTGGGGCTGCTGGCGGGCATTTTTGCCAAGCGGCTCAGGGCAAGCCGCGTGACACTGTGTATCTTCGGTGCGTTGAGCGGCGTGGTCTACTCGGCACTGATGGACATTTGGACGGTGCTGTGGGCGGACGGCAGCTTCGTTTTCAGCCGCTATCTTGCCGCGATCGTCAGCTCGGCGGGCTACACGGCGATTTACTGCGTGTCAAACATCGTCTTTCTCCTGCTGCTGGCAAAGCCGATCGGCAGCAAGCTCCGACGTATCTGCGAAAAGTACGGCGCATGACACTGCAGCACCCCAAATTCGGAACAGCTTGTGTCAGATGATAAATAAAATCGCACATCTTGTGATTTTTGCGAGAAAAGCCTCTTGCGTTTCCCTGTAAAAGCGCTATAATAGAATTGTTGGCGCGGCGAGACTTTTCGTGAAAGCTCCGATGCCCCGGCATCAAGCCGTTTTGCTCCGAAAAGCAGCCCCTCTCGCCGCGCCATACCCTGATATCACATAATACAAAGGAGGCGCCGCATGGCAAAAAAAGAAAAGGCGCACGGATTCATCAAGGAATTCAAGGAATTTGCGCTGAAGGGTAATATGTTCGATATGGCAATCGGCGTCATTATCGGCGGCGTATTCAAGGATTTGGTCGATTCCTTCACCAAAAATCTCATTATGCCGATCATCTCAATCTTTACCGGCAGCATTGACTTCTCCTCGTGGAAGATTGCACTGCCCTCCCTGTTCGGCGAAAAACTCGATCCGGAAACCGGCGAGGCAATTGTCAATTACCTCTGCTTCGGCGATTTTCTCTCCTCCGTCATCAGCTTCCTGATTCTTGCTTTTGTGATCTTCCTGATGGTCAAAGGAATGAACACCCTGCGCTCGCTCGGCAAGGAAAAGAAAGAGGAAGCGCCGGCGGCACCCCCCGAGCCGAGCAATGAAGAAAAGCTTCTTGCCGAAATTCGCGATTTGCTCAAGGTGCGTTAACGTCCGCCTCGCGATTTTCACCCTCCTTCGCAACTCCGAAAACCCGTCGGGTGCTCTGCTTTGTTGCAGTACATCGGGCGGGTTGTCTTTGTTTTCCTTTTATATGTCCTTGCTTCCTGCGAATCCGCTCGGATTTTTGCCGTTCTTGTCATAGCATTGCTGTTTTTATCCGAGAAAAAATTTGTGTATCTTTCACATTTTTGCAAAAAATGTCGAAAGGAATTTGGTTGATTTCGCATAAATTTTATTGCAAAACATCGAATGATATGGTAAATTAAAACTACCGTTTTGCAAACACGGATTCAAGGAGGAGGAATGTTGTCACATGGAAAAATTGTATCGCGTCATGCTTGCAAATAACAGCGAGGATTTTTCGGTCACCCTCGCCGCTACGCTCAAGCAGTCTGACCGGTACGCCGTTGTCGGCTACGCGAATGACGGAGTTCGCGCGGCGGATCTGCTGCGCGAGGTAAAGCCCGAGATCCTTGTGGTGGATATGATGCTGCCCCAGGCAGACGGGATCTCGGTCATCAGGGCCGCCAACGCGATGGAAACCAAGCCGATGCTGCTGGTATTGGCGGATTTTATGACCGAGTTCGTTTCGGGTCTGCTGGTCTCCCTCGGCGTGCAGTATGTACTGCTCAAGCCCTGCACGAGCCGCGCCGTTTTGGAGCGTCTTGATGAGATGCGCAACGCCGTCCAGCAGCAGCGCAAGCCCTACGGCAGATCACGCGACGCCGATGTGGAGGCAATGGTCACCTCCATGATTCACGAGATCGGCGTTCCGGCACATATCAAGGGCTACCAATATCTCCGCGAGGCGATCATCATCGCCGTCAAGGATATGGAGGTCATCAACGCCATTACGAAGGTGCTCTATCCGCAGGTGGCGAAAACCTTTGCCACAACACCCTCGCGCGTCGAACGCGCCATTCGCCATGCCATCGAGGTTGCATGGGATCGCGGCGATCTGGAAACCTTGCAGCGCTTTTTCGGCTACACCGTTTCGAACACGAAGGGCAAGCCGACCAACTCGGAGTTTATCGCCCTGATCGCGGACAAGCTGCAATTACAGTTAAAAAACATGGAACCGATCGCGATTTGAAACAATGATTGCGCAAAATAACGGAGGGAGCTGCCGCTTCCTCCGTTTTTCTGTCGTTTTTCCGTCTGCGGTTGTGGTTATTGCGTGGAAGGGGTGCCCCTCGCAGGTATGCCGCCCCGCGTGTAGGCACTACCGATAGAATCCATAGGGGCGGTCATTGACCGCCCGCCGTACCGTGTGAAATGCGGCTTGCGACAAAACAGAAACTGCCATTTGCGGGCGATTGATAATCGCCCCTACGACATTGAACGTAGTGCTATCGTTTAGCGGACTGTAGGGGAATTATTTCTTCTGCATTAAATTCTGCCGTGCCGTTGCGAGGGTGCAGAGCAGGGCGGCGAGGAGTAAAATCGCGGTCTGCGCGGCAACGGTGAGGAGGAGCGTGGTCGGTTGGAGGGCGATATTGCCCGAGAGGACGCGTTTGGTGACTGCGCTGTAAAGTCCCGCGCCGCCTGCCGCGCCTAAAGCAGCGGCAGCGACGATCAAAACGACCGCTGCACCGTACCGCTGCCGCCGAACAGCTCCCGCACGGACACCCAGCAGCCGCAGCTTTCTCGCGGGGTCTGCCGTCTGCCGCAGGAACAGGAAGAAGAACAACGCCGCAACCAGCACAAACAGCGCCCCGCTGAGCAGCACCATCCGCACCGCGTTTCCTTCCATTACGTCCAGCGTCTCCGCCAGCACATTGTAATCCTGATCGAAATAGGCAAACGCGTTGGCATGTCCCAGCTCCTTCATCGTTGACATGAAGTCATGTATCCTGCCGTTTTCCAAAACCAGCGAGTACAGCAGGCAGCGGCTGATGCTTTCATAGCGCCCGGCATTCGGGACAGAGGCTTTGGGGATAAAAAACGTGTTCGCGGAAAAGGCGTGCTCGCCCGTGGCGAATTCCGGCGCGGTGTAAATGCCGACGATACGGTAGTGTTTCTTTATATTGAGCCGATTTTCCTCTTTGCACGGCTCATAGACATTGCATTGCACCGTGGACGGCATGAAATCGCCGGCAAGCACGGGGAAAATCCCGAGCTTCGCCCGATAAAGGTCCAGTTCGACGGAATCGCCGACGGAAAGACCGTTTTTCAGCGCATAGGCAGCGCTGATAATGCAAACATCCTCGCCGTCGGCATATTCCGTCGGCTCAAAGCTGCGCCCCTCGAAAATCGAAGCGTCGCCGGTGTTGAACCAGAGAACGCAGTTCAGATTATCTGTTAAAATTACATTCGCGCTCTCGTAATTTGTCTTGCAAAATGGCAGAACGGTGTCGCGCCAAATCGTGCCGTCCTTGCTGTTGAGGAATTCCTCAACCGTACCGCTATACTCCGCACAGTAGGGCAGCGTGCCCTCGTCCATGCGTTCGTAGTAAACCCCGTCGTCGCCCTCGACCAGCGTCCACGAGCGGAGATAATCGCTATATTCGCCGCGCAGCGAGGCAGTCCATTCGCTTTCGTCAGTGACAATACTGTACAGGTTGAGCCAGACGCTGTCGGGATTGCTGAATTTATAGGTGTAGCCGCCGTTTTCATCGAAATCGTCAACAACCTTGTGACTGGGAAGCAGGCAGCCGAACAGCAGGTAGGTCTTGCCCTCCTCAAACGGCATTTTTCCGTCGGACGGATAGGGACCCGCGGTATGGATGTTGTAAAACCGCGGCAGTGACTCGGCATAGGACGGGAATTCGCTGACGATCTCTTCCAATGAAAAATCGGCGGTAAATAAGCGCCTGTTGTAATTCTCTTGCCCCGTAACGTTCCAGTATTCGTCGTATGTATTTCGGCTTTCCGGCAGCACAAGCTCCTGCGCCTCGGTGCAACGCCCCGTCATAACGACGAGTGACCGGCTGAACATATCATAGGCATCGTTGGAAAAATAGCCCTTTTCGTAGCACGAAACCGACATACAATCCGTCACATGAGCGGTCAAATATCCGCGCCGATCCTCGGTCAGAAGCGCAGGGTAGGTCGTTTCCTGCGCCGAAAGCGGAGCGGCTTCGCCGTCAACATAGAAGAGGGCTTGCCATGACGTCCCTTCACGCGGCACTGCGATGGTCGTGTACTGCCCGCTGACGGCGTTGATTTGCTTCCAGACCGCGACCAGCGACGAAAGACTGATCGCCTGAAACGCGACGACTGCCGCCAACAGGACAGCGAGCAGCCCAAACAATACCACTCGCCGTCGAAGCTGGGTGAAAAATATGTTCATGTCCGTCCCTCCTGTTTGTATTTTTGATGTTTGGAATTATGGGTCGCTGCGGAATCAACGTGCCCGCAGCGGGGCTTCACGGAAGCGCTGCCGTTCAACACCGTAGGGGCGATTATCAATCGCCCGCAGATGGCAGTTCCTATTTTGCTGCAAGTCGTATTTCGGCGCGGTACAGCGGGCAGTCAATGACCGCCCCTATGGATTCTATCGAAAGTTCCTGCACGCGGCGGGCTTGGGGAAGCCCGCCTAAATAGCGCATCAAAATAGCAGCAACTTGCGAACGAGTCGCACTACTCTGTGGATTCAGATAAAGCCTATTTTGTTCATTTGATCCTAAGATGAGTTTTTCTGTAATTGCCCACTGCATTGCTTTGACAGCGTAGTCCTGTACCATTGTTCCGTCCGCAAATCTCGAAAAAACTTCGCCATCAAGCATCTCACCCACATCTTCTACATTGAATCGAAATAGAATTGTTGCTAATTGCTCACGTGTGATTGCTCCATTAGGATCAAAACAGTTGCTCGCCGTCCCATAGACGATCTTTTGTTCCGCTGCCCATGCAACTGCCTCGGTGTAGTAGGACCCATTGGGCACATCGACGAATTGGCTTTTCTTACTTGCCTCTGGCTCCCCCGAATAACGCCAAAGCACCGTCACAAGCATTGCGCGAGTCATCGTTTCTTCCGGTGCAAATTGACCATCTCCAACACCACGCATTAGGCCACGTTCTGTAGCATATGTTACCGCATCTGCATACCATGCGCTCTCTTGGACATCCGTGAATTGAATTGGCGCTATTGCACCGCAAATTGTGCAAATGTCATTCACAAAAACATGGTCTGACACTCGTCTGTACGGTGCGGTAGCAACCGAAAGAGAATCTACTAAAATTTCTCTTTCCGGGGCATCGCGATCCATTTCAACCACCAAAATCCAAGACGCCATATCGGGAGTGGTCGGCGTATCTTCTCTTGTCAGTTTAACATTAATTGATGTTTCCATTTCCTCAACAGAGAAGATTTCAAAGTATGGGGAACTTCCAGTAGTCTTCGCAAGTGTAAAGAGAAGCACACTCTCTTGAAAGAACGCCTTATCATATCTATCAAAGTCCAGCCCAATTCCCTGATGATATTCGTCTAGATAATGTTTCAACTCATTTACGGAACCAACCTTCACGGCTTTCGGTGGCTCAACGCTTGGCTCATCATTGAGATATATCGTAACACGATCTACCGCCTTTGCTGCCGAAACTGGCAAAATCATCAATGAAATACTAATGGCTACGGCAGCGACGATTAAAATTGCAAACACTCTTTTCAAAAAGCCTCATCCTTTCAAAAAAGTTTCAATGTATAACATCCTTGTTTCCGCACCTCTATACTCAGAAAAACACCGGGCGAATATATTGAAGAGATGCCAAAAGCCGCTTTGAACTACTGCTTCAGTGGTTACATTCGCAGTTTTCCATCCTGCATGGGAAGAACTCTGTCCGCCAGCTCTGCGACGGTAGGGTCGTGGGTGACGACAATGACGCAGCGGTTTTCGTCGTGCGCGAGGCTGCGCAGAATTTCGACGATGTTACGGCTGTTCTCGGTGTCGAGATTGCCCGTCGGCTCGTCGGCGAGGATCAGCTCCGTCCCCGACGCCAGCGCCCGCGCGATTGCGACGCGCTGCTGCTCGCCGCCGGAGAGCATATTCGGCAGCCGCGTGAGCTGCTCCGGCGTCAGCCCGACGCGCTCTAACATCTGCCGTGCGATCTCGTCCGCTTCCTTCTTCGGCATTTTCTTCACATAGAGCGGATAGGCGGCGTTTTCCAGCACCGTAAGATGATAAAACAGGTTGAAATTCTGATAGATGACCGACACGTGCTCCAGTCGGTACGCATCGCGGTCGAGATCGGCGGTGGACTTGCCGTCAAAGTCGATCGAGCCGCCGACAGGCACGTCCAGCCCTGCCAGCAGGGATAAAAATGTCGTCTTGCCGCTGCCCGACGCGCCCACGACGGCGTAGACCTTGCCCGTTTCGAACGTGCAGCTCACGCCGTTGACGGCGCGGACGATCTGCATTTTCGTGCGATACTCGTAGCGCACATCCTTTGCTTCCAAACGTTCCATGTTCAATCCTCCGTTTTCATCAGTTTCATTACGTTGACATTGGTTACCGCGAAGCAAGCGACCGCTGCGCCGAGCAGGAACAGTCCCAGCAGCAGTCCCGCGCTCCTGACGGCAGCAAGCGGGTAGTTGCCCTCGATGGCGAAGGCGACCCCCGCGCCGATGGCAGCACCGAGCAGCGCCAGCAGCAGCTCCTCGCCGAACACCTGGCCGAAAATGCCGAGCTGCTTGCGCCCGATGCAGCGCATGACCGCGAACTCGCGCTTGCGCCCGCGCGTGGTCAGGTACGCCGCGAGGAAGCCCACGCCCGCGAACAGCGCCAGCAAAATCGGCAGCAGCAGGCGCAGCGTCTTGAGATTCGACTCAAACTCGCCCACCGACGCGGTGAATTCCTCGTCGTGGACGATCACGCCGTAGGTTTTCCAGTCGAGCTGATTGGTCAGCTTCGGCACGACGAACGTCTTGTAAATTTCCGTTTTACATTCCTCTAAGCGCGTGTTGTCGCGGATGTCGAACGAGCAGGAATCGACGTAAAAACTCTCCGACTGCCCGTCCTGCATCGTCGCGTAAAACGGGCACCAAATTGTCGCGCCCGTCTGCCCGCTGACCGTGCCGACGATTTTCAATGGAACGGGGTCGCCGATATAGTCGATCGTGACGGCAGGGTCGCCGTCCGCATCCGTCTGCGCCGTCAGGAGCATGTTCTCCGGCACGACGCAGACGCGCTCCGTGCCGCCGAACAGGTCCTCCGACCAGCCGTCGAAGAACGTGACCTCCGCACCGGAAACCGCGTCGAATGCGCTGTCCGAATCGAGGCTCAGAATGCGGCAGAGGGTCGTGTCCTTTGGGCTTTGCAGGAGCATTGAGGCCTTGGCGCGGACGTTTTTTGCCCCCTCGTCGGCATAGCAGCCGCGCTCGTGCCGATAGCCCATGAGCATATCGACGAAGGCGCTGACCATACCGAGCTTATCACTTGACGCGCCCTGTGCATCGGTGACGACGCAGCGGATCGGCGTGTTTTCGATCATGTCCGCCATCGTGCGCTCCTGCCGCAGCGCCAAATTTTGCAGCAGCGCCGCCGAGAACACGCCCAGCGCCGCCAGCAGCACCAGCAGCAGGCTGACCCCCTTCCGCCGCCAGAGCACCGCCAGCGTCATCCGCCGCAGGGCGGAACCGGTTTTCTTCACGACATTTCTCTCCCCTCAATTTTTATTTTTTCTGCACCAAATTCTGCCTTGCCGTTGCGAGGGTGCAGAGCAGGGCGGCAAGGAGTAACAAGATCGTTTGGATGGCGACGGCGAGGAGGAGCGCGGTCGGTTGGAGGGCGATATTGCCCGACAGAACACGTTTAGTGACTGCGCCGTAAAGTCCCGCGCCGCCTGCCGCACCCAAAACGGCGGCAGCGACGATCAAAACAACCGCCGCACCGTACCTCTGCCGCCGAACAGCCCCCGCACGGACACCCAAGAGCCGCAGCTTCCTCGCGGGGTCTGCCGTCTGCCGCAGGAACAGGAAGAAGAACAGTGCCGTGACCAACACAAACAGTGCACTGCTAATAAGAACCATCCGCACTGCGTTTCCTTCCATCACGTCCAGCGTCTCCGCCAGCACATTGTAATCCTGATCGAAATACGCAAACAGCCCGCCGCAGTCGCGCTCCTTCAGCGCCGCCTCGAACTCATCCGCCTTGCCGTTCTCCAAAATCAAAGAGTACAGCAGGCTGTGCTCAATATTTTCGTATCGCTCCGCGTTCGGGACGGAGGCCTTGGGGAGAAAGATCGTGTTGGCGTTAAAGTTCTGCTCGCCCGTACCGAACTCGGGTGCGGAATAGATGCCGACGATTTTGAACTCCTTCTTGATACCGAGACGGTTTTCCTCTTTACACGGCTCGTAAACATTGCAGTTGACCTCCGAAAGAGAAAAGTCGCCGACCAGCATATTCTGCGTGCGCACCGACGAGCCGTAGAGGTCAAGCTCCAGCGTCTGCCCGACGGACAGATTGTTTTTTGCCGCGTAAGCTGCGCTGACAAGGCAGACATTTTCACCGTCCGCGTACTCCTGCGGCTCAAAGCTGCGCCCCTCAAAAACAGACGCGTCGCCGGTGTTGAACCGGAGCATACTCTCCAAATTATCGGTTAAAATGACCTCGGCGCTTTCGTAATTCGTCTTGCACAGCGGCAGGATCGTGTCGCGCCAAATCGCGCCGTCCGCACTGTTTAAGAACTCCTCGACCGTGCCGGTATACTCCGCGCAGTAGGGCAGCGTTCCCTCGTCCATGCGCTGATAGAAGATGCCGTCCTCCCCCTCGACCATCGTCCAGGAATGAAGCATGTCCCATCTCTGATCAAGGTCATCCGAGGTCCCGCCGTTCATAGCCTGCTCGCAGATGTTCAGCGAATATCGCCCGGGAAAGGCGAAATCGTAAATATAATCACCGTTTTCGTCGTAATCGCTGATGATTTTCTGGCTCGGGAAGATACAGCCGAAGAGCAGATAGGTTTTGCCCACCTCAAAGGGCAGCTTGCCGTCGGTCGGATAGACACCGCCGGAGCTGATCGTTTCCATCGGCGGGAAAATTCCGTCGTAAGCCGGAAACAGGCTGACGGTCTCCTCCGGCGTAAACTCTGCGCCGAAGCCGCGCACCGGGTAGTCAAAGAAGTCGATCAGCTCGCCGTTTTCGTCATAATTCGCCTTGGACCAAGTCAATACGTCCTCGCGGACGTCGGTACACCGCACCGCCAAGACCGCAAATGCGCGGTTGAACATATCGTAGGTATCGTTGGAAAAATAGTCCTTTTCGTATGCGGACACCGATTCGCAGCCGGTCACATGGGCTTTCAGGAGGGCGCGGCGATCCTCGGAGAGCAGCCCGGGGTATTTCGTCTTTTGCCGGAGAAGCGATACCGCCTCCGTTCCGTCATCCTCATAAAAGGTGCGGAGGTAGTTGAATTCGGTCTTTGGGACGGCGATCGTTGTGTACTGTCCGCTGACGGCCTTGATTTGGTCCCGAACGGCGATCAACGACGAAAAGCTGATCGCCTGAAACGCGACGACAACAGCCAGCAGTACAGCAAGCAGCCCAAACAGCACCGCCCGTCGTCGAAGCTGGGTGAAAAATATGTTCATGTCCGTCCCTCCTGTTTGTAGTTTGGAATTATGGGTCGCTGCGGAATCAACGCGCCCGCAGCGGGGCGTCAGAGACGCCGCTCACTACAGCCGATAAGCGGCAACACTACCGTCCACGCCTTGGCTCCCCTGTGTAAGGGGAGGCTTGGTGCAGCGCTCGCAAACGTCCCCCCCCCCTTACACAGGAGGAGCCTTGGTGCACGCGTGACCGCAACCGTTATGACGTTCTCCGCTTATAAAGCCCTCTACTTATGTAGACATCTTTTTTCGTCAATTCGTTACAAGAATTTCAATCTTTTTTATGCCTACGGTATTGATTTCAAGATGGAGATCACAGTTTCCCTTGACGGGGCACTGATGAAAACACTGTATTTCGCATCGCCCCATACGGCGGACCAGCTTCCGGCATTTGAGAACACATAGAATTCCATGTCGTTATGAACGAAAATTTCCGGATCGCCCGCATCTTTGGGGTAGAAAGCCCCCTCAAGCACCTTAGGGTCACTGTACCCGGTAAAATCAAGACGTATCACTTCACCTGCTTCATTTGTATAGTTTGAAGCAACTGTTCGGAATGCCAAAGTATCGTTGTATACCAATTCGCTCAACTGATACCCCGCGGGAAGCTCGGACGGCGCAAGCTGCGGCGGTATCCCGAAATCGGAAAGCGTCTGCTGCAAGGTGTTTTGCGGCGTGAAGTCCTCGCCGCTATACTCCGAAACCGTTTTTGCCGTTCCCGCAAAGCTGAAAAAGTTGTCCGTCCAGCGCCCCAGCGCGTCGAACACCTTCAGCCCTGCCGCCTGCGCCACGGTCAACAGCGCAAACAGGATGCCAATGCTTGCCGCAACAAGTCCGACATACCGCAGCGGACGGCGCTTTTTCCGTCGCATCTGCGGAAGCTCGCAGGGGTAAAGCTGCTCCTTCTTCCCGTCGGGCGTATTGTAGTAGGTCTGAAACTCCTCCCACACCTGTTCCGCATCCGGCAGGTCGATCGGGTCCCGTTCATTCAGGAGCCGCAGCGCCTCCTCGATCGTCTCCGCGTCAAGCTCGGAGGGCTCGACGTCGGCTTTCAAAAGGCGCTCCAGCTCCTCCGTGGTGTACTGCGAGAGAGAGCGGTTCGGTTGTGTTTCCATAAAAATCACCTTCACTTATGTTATTGCCGCAAAAAGCAATTTGTGACAAAAAAATTTCGGGAAGCTCTGATTAAATCAACAAAGCCGAACATCAAAGACTTAATCAGAGCTTCCTTAATTTTTCCTGAATTCGCTTCGCAGCCTGTCGCGGATACGCTGAATGCGTTTTCGGCAGCTCCAAACGGTCATGCCGCAGCGCTCTGCCAGCTCCGTATAGGTCGCGCCGTCCAAAAACGCCTTGAAAAAGCGGTAGTCCTCCGGCGGCAGGAGCTTCGGCAGCGACAGCAGCAGCAAGTGCGCCTCGCCGCCGAGCGGCAGCTCCGATGGATTCGGCAGCCGTGCCGCGAGGACCTCCGACCACGGCGCTTGGTGCTCCGCGTGCCGTTTTTGCTGTCGGTTGTATGTTTTCATCTTGTTTTTCAGCACGACGACCAGCCAGCCGGTCGGATTATCGTGGCAGAGCAGCACGTCAAGGTGGCGCGCCGCCTCGTGGAACGTGTCGAGCGCCAGCTCCTCGGCGAGCATCCGGTCGTGAAATACCGACATCGCGTAGCGCAGGAGCATGGGGTACGCCTCCTCCATCAGCCGATGCAAGAATTCAGTTTTGTCCATCTCCCGCGCACCTCCTCCGAACGGTCGGCAAATGCCAACGTTTTCCTTATTATGCAGGAAAATCGTTCTTTTGTCAAGTAAATAACGCCCCGCACGATTGTCCGTGCAGGGCGCTCAGGTTGACAAATATTACGGGCGGACATCCTCCGGACGGGTCTTGCGTCCCGCCTTGATTTTGATCTCCCCCTTGGAGATCGCGCCGATCGGACAGACCAGCGCGCACAGGTGGCAGCCGACGCATTTTTCGGTGTTGCAACGCGGTCTGCGTGTCTCCTCGTTCCACTCCATCGCCTGATGTGCGCCGTCGTAGCAGGAGATATAGCACCGCCCGCAGCCGAGGCACTTCTCGTCGTCGATCTTCGGATAGACGATATAGTCGCGGTTCAGCTCCTCGGCGGGGATGATGTTCGCATTGGCGCGACCGACCAGCTCCTCAAGGCTGTCCACGCCCTGCTCGACCATGTAGTGCATCAAGCCGTTTTTCATGTCCTCGACCACGCGATAGCCGTACTGCATACAGGAGGTCGTCATTTGCAGCGTCGTCGCACCCATGAGGATGAATTCCGCGGCATCCTCCCACGTCTCGATGCCGCCGATGCCGGAGATGGGCAGGTCCTTCAGCCGCTCGTCCGACCGCATCTGCTGCAAAAAGCGCAGGGCAATGGGCTTGACCGCCTTGCCGGAGTAACCGGAGATCGAGGATTTGCCGTCAACGATCGGCATACCGATATATCGGTTGAGATCGACGTTGCAGACGCTCTTGACCGTGTTGATCGCGGCAATGCCGTCCGCGCCGCCCTCGAGACTTGCCAGCGCGACGGGCACCATGTCGGTAATGTTCGGGGTCATCTTTGCCATGAACGGCAGATGCGTGCCGCGGCGAACGGCTTGGCAATACTTGCGGCACAGCTCGGGGCTGGAGCCGACGTCGCTGCCCATCGCGTGAGAGGTCATCTGCGGGCAGGAGAAGTTCAGCTCGATCATATCGGCGCCCGCCTCGGTCACGAGCCGCGCCAGCTCCTCCCACGTCTGCTCGTCGTTGCCCATGATGGACGCAATGAGCACCTTATTCGGGAATTCCGCCTTCAGACGGCGCAGATCGGCAAGATTCTCCTCGAGCGGGTGCTCCGCGATCTGCTCCATATTCTTAAAGCCGATAAAAGCGGTCGTCTCCTTGTCCAGCTTGTCAAAGCGGGGCGAAACCTCGTCGATGAAGTAGCTCTTCGGACCGATGGTTTTGAACACCACGCCGCCGAAGCCGACCTCATACGCCTTTTTGCACATATCATAGCAGTTGCCGACCGGCGAGGAGGACAGGCAGAAGGGATTTTCAAACCTTACGCCGAGAAAATTGACGGACAGATCTTTTTTCACCATGATGATTACCCTCCCAGATAAGCGTCGATAAAGTGCGCGGCGAGCTTTGCGCTCTTGACGGCGCCGACAACGCTCTTTTCTTCGTTTTTGCTGATGTCGCCGACCACGAACACATTGGTCCCGTCCACGCGGAAGTTCGTGCTGTCCGCTTCGCCGCGCGTGAAGGAAAGCCCCAGCCCGTCGGCATCGAGCGCTTGACCGACGGCAAGGATGATCTTGTCGGCGGTATATGTAACGCTGCTTCCGATGCGGCGGTGCTCAAAGGTTACGGTCTTGCCCTCGACCTTTGTCGGAACATAGCCGTCATAGATGGAAACGCCCTCGGCGCGCGCGCCCTCAAGCTCCTTGCGGCTCGCCTTGAACTCGCAGAATTCCTCATAGACGATCGCTGTCACATTCTTCGCGCCGGTGTCCATCGACACGTCGCCGCCGCCGACGACCAGCACGTTTTGCGGGATCTCGAGCTTACCGCCCGACTCCTTGGCACGGCGCAGGAAGGAAACCGCCGTCTCCACGTCGGGGTTTCCCTCAAACATGGGCAGCCACTTGCCGGCGCTCAGACCGATGCCGACCACAACAGCGTCAAACCTTTCGCGGAGCTCGTCGAGCGTGATGTCCTTGCCGACGCGGACACCGACATGCGCCACAAGTCCCAGCTCGAAAATACGGCGGATTTCGCCGTCAACAACGCGGTCGGGCAGGCGATATTCGGGGATACCGTAGCGCAGGTAGCCGCCGAGACGGTCCTCCTTCTCGAACAGCTCGACGTCATAGCCCATTTTCAGCAGCTCCGCCGCAACGGACAGACCGCCGGGGCCCCCGCCGACGACCGCGACGGACTTGCCGCGCTTTTCGGCAGGCTTTTCGAGGATTTTCATGCCGACGGCTTCCTCGAAATCCGTAATATAGCGCTGGATTCTTCCGATGTCAATGGGCTTGTCGATCCCGCAGCGCGAGCAGGCAAGCTGGCAATACCTCTCGGTCGGGCAGACGCGTGCGCAGACCGCGCCGAGGATGTTGTTTTCGCGGACGGTTTCCGCCGCGCCCTTAAAATTGCGGAAGCGGACGGAGCGAATGAATTTCGCGGGATCGGTGCCCGCAGGACAGGCCTTGGAGCAGGGCGCATCGTGGCACAGCAGGCAGCGCGACGCCTCCTCGCAGACCGTCAACGGGGTGAAGGCAGGCTCAAGCTCCTTCAGGTATTTGGATTCCATACGAAAATGACCTCCTTGTTTTTCAACGGGGTTGTTTTGATAGGGTATTATCTATCATACCACAGCTCGTCTAAAAGGTCAAGAATTATCATTTGTCGATGGGCTGATTTGACAAATATTACAAGTTAGAATAAATGACAGCAGTTTTACGATGCATTTTCGGTGCCTGCGTCGGCAAAGTCAACAATCGTCGGCTGCTTGTCGGCTCCGCAGGTGTTCTCCGTCATCGTTTCAGAACAAAAAGAAAAAGCCCCATCCTTTCGGATAGAGCTTCCGGTCAGTCAAAAAACCTATCGTCTCGAAAACACAGCAGCACCTCTACACCCTCGGACCGTCAAAAAAGTCCGGTCTGTCATTGCGAGACCCTGAAAGGGTCGTGGCAATCTCGCAGGATTGTTTCTGAATTTCGGCAGACTTCGGCGAATCCGTAACACTTCGCACGAGATTCCCACGTCGGCTTCGCCCGCCGAACGGCAAACGGAGAGTCCGTATCCGTAAAGCTTCTGCGTCGCCAACAGCTACGACTTCGGAACGATACAAGGTTTTTCAACACACCGTAGTATTCGGGACGGGTCTCCCGTCCCGAATACCGACATAAAACCCCCGACTTCGCTGTGCGGCGAGGTCAGGGGATCAGGCTGTCAAAAAGTACCAAATCTGTCATTGCGAGGGGGCTTGCACCCGCAGCAATCTCGCAAAATTGTTCTGAAATTTCGATAAATTTCGGCAAATTTGAAGCGTTTCAAATGAGATTGCCACGTCGCTTCGCTCCTCGCAATGACACGGAAGAAGCAGGGATGAGATTCCACACGTCGGGCTACTCCCTCCGACCGGCAAGCGGTGAGTCCGTATCCGTAAGG
>ENA-ORSL01000990-ORSL01000990.1-human-gut-metagenome-genome-assembly--contig:-NODE-990-length-25907-cov-13.453505_pt1 | contig 25907 bp, 29 predicted proteins | sample MGYA00242190_ERZ509157 | MGnify/ENA primary metagenome ERZ509157 (study PRJEB26280, sample SAMEA2338664) | human gut metagenome | biome: human gut; feature: human-associated habitat; material: faeces...
AGCAATTCGCCTGTGTTCGGCGTGGTCATGTTCACCTCCCCTTTCTGGTCGCCGTGGTCGGCGGTTCGCTGGGCGGCGGTCGCTGTGGCCGTCCGCTTGCCCTGCATGATAGCGGCGGATTTTTGCGCCGTCAATAGGGCTGTTTTCGTTCCCCAGTCCCCCTTTAGGGGGGACGTGGGGAAGTTTTTTTGCACAAAATTCCGTGGCGTTTTCTGTGCAAATCGCTGTGGTTGGGGGACTATAGGGGGCATATTAGCTTAGCTTATCCGGGGACGATACCGGGCGCGGTAAATACCCTCGGCGGCGGCTCCGGCCTGCCCGGCGGCAGATCGGCAGACCGGCGCGGCAGGCGGTCGCGGCGGCAGATCGGCAGACCGGCGGCAGGCGGTCGGGGTGGGCGGCTCCGATGGGGGCGGCGGTCGGCACGGCGGGCAGACGGTCGGCAGGACGGCGGACAGCTCCGGCAGTCAGCAGGGCGGCCAGCCATCCGCCAGCGCCGCCAGTCGGGCAGGCGCAGGAGATACCAAACGCGCAGGCCCGCGCAGAGATACCATGCCGCGCAGGCGCACAGGCGCAGCGCCAGCCATCCACCGCCAGAGCGGCCAGCCCTCCACCAGCGCCGCCAGCCAGCAGGCCACAGGAGATACCAAACGCCCGCGCCCGCGAAGATACCACGACGCGCAGGCCCGCGCGAAATTCTAAACGCGCCCGCGCGAGGTACTGGCGGCGCGGCAGTCGTCCTTTGCGGGTTCGGAAGCCCAAAATTTTTTTAGGTAAGGGGTCAAAAAATCGTTTCCGGGGAGCCGGGGCGGGAAAAGTTGGCGGGGTCAAAAATGCGACAGAGGAAGAAAACGGGGCGGTTTTGGGCAAAAAAGAAGCCGCCTATGCGGCGGCTGATGACGAGAAAGGCGGGCGGCTGTATATATGGAACGGGCGGGCGCTCGCGTATGCGCGAGGGGATGCGGGCTGCGCAGAGGTCGGCGGCGGTGAAGCATCTGACGGCGGGTATCATTTTCGTGGCATCACGAAAATGGTCAGAGGGAGAGCGGGACGACGATGCCGCACCGGGAAATAGAAAAGCGGAACTGCCTACAGTCTGTTGGCAGCTCCGCTATTATTCTTTCTGTTCCAAATCGCCGGTGAGCCATTCAAGGGAAACGCCGAGGACGCGGGCGAAGATGGCAAGCTCATAGTCGGTCACGAAGCGGTCGCCGGTCTCGATGCGGCTGATGGCCTCCCTACCAAGACCAACACCGCAGACCTGCATCTTGGCGGCGAGGGCATCTTGGGAAAGCCGCTGGGCCGTTCTCGCCTGATGTATTCGGTCGCCGGAGATATTGGCCCGCCCGGAGTAATCATATATTTTCATAAGCCGTACCTCCTGTTCTGCTTGACAATACCATTTTTTACAGATAATCTTGTAATAAAGATTTACAAAATATAAGAAAGCAGAGAAAAAAGACAAAAAGATTTACAATATGCCGAGGCGGAGAACACAGTGGAGAGGGATAATGTGCAGAGGAGGGTCGGCGTATCATGGGAGTGTTGCGGGAATTGGTAAGGGCGTTCCGGGACGGATTTAACAGCGGCGCAGGGAAAGCCAAGGAAGGACAAAAAGCAGATGTCGAATATGAAACTCCTGCGGAGGAATACCGCCAAAAAGATATGACGGTCGAGCGAGAATGGCTATATCCGGCAGGGCTACCCACATTCGAGACGCTGGAGGGCGCGGGACACGCTGACCCACGCGGGCTTGTATACGCAATACTCTGGTTTAACACGGAGAGGAAAAGACCGTTTTCGGACGAGGACATTTCCTATCTGGACTTTGGGAAAAAGAGTATGGCTTATTCAGCCCTGCGGAAAGGCGGTATGATCGCACCGCTGGAGCCTTGCGAGGAGATGGCAGAGCTTTATACGCGGGAGGAAATGGAGAAGATTGCCAAAGAACGAGGCGTTTCAAAAAGCGGAAACAAATGCGCACTCGCCAAAAAGCTGCTTGATGGCGGCGCTAAAATCGACCGAAGGAAGCACAGAGGGCATTTGTTCCGGCTTACGGAAAAAGGAAAGGATGCCATCTTGGAGTACCGCTCAGACGAGGAGGCGGCAATACGCTGTGCCGCAATGTCTCTAAAAAATCTAAACTACGATGGGGCTGTTGCAGCCTACAGAGAGTTTGATAAAAAATGGGGCTTTGCGCACACTTCGGGAAAGAAGCATACCATTTTCGCGCATTACGATATTCCTCGCTGCAAGTTCAGGTTCATAGAGACATATCCAATGTGGGAGCTGGAGAACACAAGAAATTTCAAGGACACGCTGCGGGCCTGTCTGATTGCGGGCTTGATGCGAGGATGTGAAGATAGACTGACATTGAGGTACAATGTGGAAAGCCTGTGCCGCGAAACGATAAGATGCCCCGGACTGACAGGGCTTTTTGATTATGAAAAAGAAGCCCTGTGGGAGATGCAGGAACAAGTCAACCACAATGCGGGGAGCGCACTTGAATACTACATATCGCACGTCCTCTATTTGAGCAGGAAAGAGGTTAGAGGATATTAAGGCAGATGGCCCGAAAAAATTTTTTTGGGATTAGCAACTTCCGCAGGTTTTTCGTGATAATATCATACCGTGGAATAAAGCCCGTGGCGGAAACGCTGCGGGCTTTGCCATAGGCGCGTCCTGCGCTGGCCGAAGCCCTGCGTTCCTACGCGGGGTGTTTTCATAGGCCGGGCGGGATGCGCGACTATCTGGAGGTGTGAGGATGCCGAAGCGGAGCGAGAAGCGCGACACCGCCAAGGCTGCATACATCGCCCGCAAGGCGGCGGGCGAGGAAGTAAGCCTGCGGGAGCTGGCGCAGGAGCAGGGCGTGAGCTATCAAACCCTGCGGAATTGGAAAGCGGCGGACAGGTGGGACGAAGCTCTGCCAAAGAAGCGGCGGGGCGGTCAACCGGGAAACCGCAACAGCGCAGGAAAGAAAAACGCTGCCGGAAGCCATGCGGGCGCACCGGCGGGAAATAAGAACGCAGAAAAGGACGGAGCGTACAGCACCGTCTTTTTTGATATGCTTTCGGACGCAGAGCGGGAGATCGTACAGCAAACGCCGCTGGGAAGCCACGCCGCGCTGGAGCATGAAATGCAAATCCTGAAATTCCGGGAGCATAAGATACTCGCCAAAATCGCGGAGTATGAGGCGGCCCCGGAGGACAGCCTGTACATCAACAGCCTAATGGACATGAGGGTGCCGGGCGGACGCGGCAAGGACAAGCAGGACGGTGCCTTGCAGAGCATGGGAATGTACAGCAAGGACAGCGCGTTCAGCCGTGTGCTGAAATTGCAGGAGGCACTATACAAGGTGCAGGGCCGCATCGCCAAGATCGCGGACAGCCTGCGGGCGCTGGAGGAGAGCGAAAAGCGCATGACGCTGGAGCGGGAGAAGCTGGAGCTGCTGCGCATGAGGGCCACCGGAACGGTGGACGTGCCTGACATAGACGGCGGCGAGGAGTTCGACGAGGAGGACATGACATGAAGAAGCTGGACAATGTTTACACCTATCACGCCCCGAAAGGAGACCAGTCGGAGCGGTACGAGAGCATCCGTGCGAAGGCGCGGGAACTGGCAGAGCTGATCGAGGAATGCTGCCCAGACAGCAGAGAAAAGAGCCTTGCCAATACGAAGTTGGAAGAAGCGGTGATGTGGGCAAACGCCAGCATCGCACGAAACGAATGAAGCCCATGAAGCTGTACACAAGCAAGGTGGTGGCGCAATGGCTTTGCCTGACGGAGCGGCGGGTGCGCCAGCTTCGGGACGAGGGCGTGATCGTGGAGGCCCGACCGGGGCTTTACGAGTTACAGCCGACGGTGGCGCGGTACATCACCTACATCGGCGGCGCGGGCAAGGAGACGCTGACCAACGAGCGCATGATGCTGACGCGGGCAAAGCGTGAGGCGGCGGAAATGGAAAACGACCTGCGGCGGGGCGAGGTACACCGCACGGCGGACATCGAGCGGGGCATCCAGTCCATGTTCCTGAACATCCGTAGCCGCTTTCTGGCGCTGCCCGCCAAGCTCTCTCCCACCCTGTCCACCATGGGCGGAGATCAGACGGGTATCTTCGACGAGCTGAAAGGGGCCATCGAGGAAATTCTGGAGGAAATGAGCGATTACCGGGTGGCCTTTGCGGCGAAGGACGGTGAGGACGATGGAGAAGCAGAAAAAGAAACACCCATGTAGCGGGTGCGTGTGGCGGGTGCAGACCAGCGAGGACAAGGTGCTGTGTATGTTCCCTCGCTGCGTGAGAAAAGAATATGAGCGCTACTGGCCGCAGGGGAAGCAAAGCGATGAAAAAGCGAAAGCTCGTTGATCTGCCGAAGCCGACAATGGAGCTGTTGGCACGGTGCGCGGCGGTGCTGAAACCGCCACCGGCGCTGACGCTTTCGGAGTGGGCAGACCGATACCGGGTGCTGTCGGCGGAGAGCAGCGCGGAGCCGGGCCGCTGGCACACGGACAAGGCACCATACCAGCGGGAAATCATGGACGCAATCGGCGACCCGCACATCCGCAAGGTGGTGATCATGAGCGCGGCGCAGATCGGCAAGACCGACGCTTTCATCCTCAATCCGCTGGGCTACTACATGGACTACGCCCCGGCTCCAATCCTCGTGATGCAACCGACGCTGGACATGGGACAGACCTTTTCCAAAGACAGGCTCGCGCCCATGATACGGGACACGCCGGAGCTGCGGGACAAGATCGATGTGAAAAGCCGCTATTCCGGCAACACCATCATGAAGAAAAATTTCCCCGGTGGACACATCACCATCGTGGGCGCGAACAGCGCAACGGGCCTTGCCAGCCGTCCCATCAAGGTGTTGCTGGCGGACGAGGTTGACCGCTATCCGGCCAGCGCCGGAACGGAGGGCGACCCGCTATCCTTGGCCCAGAAGCGACAGACGACCTTTTGGGACAAAAAGACGGTGATCGTCTCCACGCCGGTCATTAAGGGCCAGAGCCGCATCGAAACGGAGTTCAACCAGTCTACGCGGGAGGAATGGAATGTGCCATGCCCGGAGTGCGGGGAGTATCAACCCCTCGTGTGGGCCAACGTGGTATTTGACAAGGACGACCCGCAGGGCGAGGTGCTGTATAAGTGCGAGCGCTGCGGTGTAGTGAACGGAGAATACAAGTGGAAGCAGGCAAGCAAGTGCGGTCGCTTTGTGCCGGAGAACCCCGGCGCGGAGGCGCGGGGCTTCCACCTGAATACGCTGGCCTCCACGTTCTGCTCATGGAAAGAGATCGTGCAGAAATTCCTTGTGGCAAAGGAACAGCTCGATCAGGGAAACCCGGAGGGAATGAAAGTCTGGGTGAACACGGAGCTGGGCGAAACGTGGGAGGAGCAGGGCGAGCAGGTGGAGGATGCCGCGCTGCTGAACCGGCGGGAGCTGTACGATGCGGACGTGCCGGAGGGAGTGCTGGTTCTGACAGCCGGTGTGGACGTGCAGGACGACCGCTTCGAGGTAGAGGTGGTCGGTTGGGGCATCGGCAAGGAGAGCTGGGGCATCCGCTACCAGAAGATATACGGCGATATGCTGAAAGAGCAGGTGTGGCAAGACCTCGACAATTTTCTGCTGGGCGGCTTCAAGAAAAAAGACGGGACGGTGCTGCACATCATGAGCGCCTGCATCGACACCGGCGGCCACCACACAGATCAGGTATACCGCTTCACGGCGGAACGGTGGGAGCGAAAGATATGGTCGATCAAGGGCAAGGGCGGCGCGGACGTGCCATATATCCGAAATCCCACCACCAACAACCGCGTAAAAACGCCGCTGTTCATCATCGGCGTGGACGCGGGAAAGGCCCTGCTGTATCAACGACTGCGGCATGAGACCAAGGGGCCGAACTACTGCCACTTTCCGCTCAATGAGGAAGCGGGCTATGACGAGCAATATTTTATCGGCCTGACAGCCGAGAAAATGGTGGTGCGCTGGCGCAAGGGCAGAAGTGTTGTGGCGTGGGAGCTGAAAGACAGCAAGCACAAGCGCAACGAGCCGCTTGACCTGCGCAACTACGCTACGGCGGCGCTGGAGATCGCCAATCCAATTTTGCAGGAGGGCGAGATCGCAAAGCCAATCAGAAAACGTCCGGCAGGCCGCCGGAGGCGAGGAGGGATTTAATTGGCAGTCTTTACGAAAGAAATCTGTCAAAAGAAGTTGAACACATGGCTGGCGGCGGAGGAGGCCATCGCCACCGGCCAGAGCTATCAGATCGGCAGCCGTATGCTGACGCGAGCCGACTTAAAGCAGGTGCGTGAGGAAATGGAATATTGGGCCGGAAAGCTGGCGGAGGCGGAGGCAGAGGATAAGCACGGCGGGCGAAACCGTGCCTATCGTGCCGTGGCCCGCGACGTATGAGGAGGGAGCGCATGATGAAACCGAACATCCTTGACCGGGCAATCATGACCGTGGCTCCCGTCCACGCGGCGAAGCGGGCGGCGGCGAGAGCCGCGCTGAGCGTGATCAACAGCGGGTACGGCAACTACGGAGCCAACCTGACGAAAAAGAGCATGAGGGGATGGATGTACAATGGCGGCAGCGCCAAGGAGGACATCGAGGACAACATCGACATTCTGCGGCAGCGGAGCCGAGACGCTTACATGGGCATCCCAACGGCCACGGCGGCGCTGAAAACCATGCGGACGAACGTTGTAGCAGGCGGGTTGATGCCAGCACCGCAGCTCGACAGCGACTATCTGGGGCTGGACGAGGCGGCGGCGGAGAAGTTGCAAGCGCAGATCGTGCGGGAGTTCGCCCTGTGGGCGGACACGCCGGTATGCGACGCGGAGCGGATGGACAACTTCTATCAGCTCCAGCAGCTCGCCTTTTTGAGTTACCTGATGAACGGCGACACCATCGCCCTGCTGCCAATGAAGCATCAGGCGGGAGTGCCGTATGACCTGCGTGTGCGGCTGATCGAGGCAGACCGGGTATGCAGCCCGGACGGTTTTGACCGGCTGATGCCATGTACCGTGCAGGGCTACGAGGTGCAGAGCATCGTACAGGGCGTGGAGACAGACGCGGACGGTATGGTGACAGCCTACTGGATATGCAACCGGCATCCGCTGGGCAGCAACAGCGCCGTGGACGCGGCGGGGCTGACGTGGCAAAGAGTGGAAGCCTACGGCGATACAACCGGGCGGCGGAACGTGCTGCACATCATGAGCCGCGAGCGCATCGGCCAGCGGCGGGGCGTTCCCCTGCTGGCCCCTGTGCTGGAGAGCCTGAAACAGCTTGGCCGCTATACGGACGCGGAGATCACGGCGGCGGTGATCAGCGCCATGTTCACGGTGTTCGTGAAGTCACAAAACCCGTCGGACGGCAGACCGTTTGGAGAAATGATACCGGCGGAGGAGCTGATCGACAGCGCCGACCAGAGCAGCATCGAGCTGGGGCCGGGGGCCATCATTGACCTGAACCCCGGCGAAGAGGTGCAGTTTGCAGACCCGAAGCACCCAAACACCGGGTACGACGACTTCACGAACGCCACCATCCGCCTGATCGGCGCGGGGCTGGAGATACCGCCGGAAGTGATGATGAAGCAGTTCACCACCAGCTATTCGGCGGCTCGCGGCGCACTCAACGAGTTCTGGCGCACCTGTAGTATGCAGCGGGACTGGTTCACGGACGATTTTTGCCAGCCGGTCTATGAGGAGTGGTTTGCAGAGGCGGTCGCCCGTGGGCGTATCCACGCGCCGGGCTTTTTCAACGACCCGGCGCGGCGCAAGGCGTACACGGTCTGCGCGTGGAACGGCCCGGCACGGACGAACCTGAACCCCGTGCAGGAGGTGGATGCCGCCATCAAGCGGATGGATGCCGGTTTCAGCACGGCGCAGGAGGAGACGGCGCAAATGACCGGCGGGGACTACAACCGCAACATCAAACTGCGCGTGACGGAGGCCAAGCGCAAGCGCGAGGTGGACGAGATCGGAAAAGCGCAGACGGTAGGAGAATAGGAGGAAAACAGAAATGCCCGAAAACAAGAAATTCTGGAAATTCTGCAATCAGGCAGGAAACAAGGTAGAGCTGCTGCTTTACGGCGACATTTCGCAGACGAGCTGGTGGGGCGACGAGGTGACCCCGAAGCAGTTTGCGGAGGAGCTGGCCGGTCTGGGAGCGCTGGACGAGATCACGGTGCGCATCAATAGCGGCGGCGGCGACGTGTTCGCAGCGCAGGCCATCGGCAACCAGCTTGAACAGCACCCGGCGGCGGTGACGGCGAAGATCGACGGCCTGTGTGCCAGCGCGGCAACCATCGTCGCCTGCCATTGCGGCAAGGTGATCGCCGCAAACGACAGCACATACATGGTGCATCCGGTGCGCATGGGCGCTTACGGCTACTACAACGCCGAGGAATTGCAGAAATACATCGAGGCGATGAACGCCATCCGGGAAAGCATCGTGGGCCTGTATGTGAAAAAGACAGGCAGAGATAAGGACGAGGTGGCCGGATGGATGGACGAGACAAGCTGGTGGACGGCGGCGCAGGCAAAGGAAAACGGCTTTATCGACGAGTTGACGGACGAGGCGGACGGAACGGTGATCGAAAACCGGGACGGGCTGCTGTTCGTCAACAGCGTCAACACACACCTGCCTTTCGACAAGGCACCCAACTTTGTACAAAGCAGCAAGGCAGCTCCCGCCTCCTGCTCTGTAAATAACAAATGCCATAAGGAGGTAACGAACATGGCAAACGAGATCAAGACCGTGGACGACCTGCGCGGGGCCTATCCCGCACTGGTCAATGAAATCGAGGAGGCGGCGGCGAACAAAGCGACGAACGACGAGCGCCAGCGCATCCACGACATCGAGGACATGGCCGTGTCCGGCAGCGAGGCGCTGACGAATGAGGCCAAGTTCACAAAGCCGGTGAGCGCCAGCGAGTACGCTGTGGCCATGATGAAAGCTGCCAAGGAGAGCGGCAACGCATGGCTCAACGGAGCAAAGGCCGATGCCGACAAGAGCGGCATGGGCGGCGTGAAGAACGACGGCGGCACCGGCGGCGGTACGGGCAAGCAGGACGAGTTCATGGACGCGATCAAGTCCATGGGCAAGAAGCAGTAAAGGAGGAGAAAGAACATGAGTATGGATTTGGCGAAAAAGACCTTTTCCACGCAGCCGGATTACCTGATCGCAGGGAATGCGGAGATCGTTACGGCAGTCAAGGAGGCATCCGCCGCATTGAAGCGCGGCGCTCCCGTGGTTCTCAGCGACGGCAAGCTGGCCGCCATCAGTGTGAGCGGCAGCAGTGCCCCCTACACCGTGACCACCACGGGCCTGTACGGCATTCTGGCGGAGGATGTCGCATCGGGCGAGGACGGCATTGTGTACCTCTCCGGCGAGTTCTTCGCCGACGCGCTGGTGCTGCCCGCCAACGCCACCGCTGCGGACGTGGAGGTTCCTCTGCGCAACCTCGGCATCTACTTGAAGTAAGGAGGAAGAAAGAATATGGCTAACGAAGTGAACATTTACTCCCCCCGCTATCTGGCGGAGGTGGTGAGACAGACCCCTGCCGTACACACCTATTTCCGCGACACCTTTTTCACCAACGTCAAGACGTTCGCTACCGAGCGCGTGGACATCGACCTTGTGAAAGGCGACCGCCGCATGGCGGCCTTTGTCCATCCCCGCGTGGGCGGCAAGGTGTTGAAAGCCAACGGCTACCAGACCGAGAGCTACAAGCCCCCTCTGATCAACCCCTATGACGTGACAACCGCTGACCAGCTCATGACCCGCCTGCCGGGCGAAGATCTGTACAGCGGCATGACCCCCGCTCAGAGGGCCGCGCAGAAGCTCATGGAGGAGTACGCCACACTGAACGACGCGACCACGCGCCGCGAGGAGTGGATGGCGGTGCAGGCCATCGTGACCGGCACCATCCCCATTGTGGGCGAGGGCGTGAACGAGACCATCGACTTCGGCCTGACCAACAAGAAAACCCTGACCGGCGACAACAAGTGGGGCGGCACCAAGGCCGACATCCTCGGCAACCTTGGTGACTGGACGGATGCGGTGCTGCACGGCGGCTTCGCCAACGTGGACACCATCATCATGGGCAAGACGGCCAAGGCAAAGTTCTTCGCCGATGCCAACGTGCAGAAGATGCTGGACAACCGCCGCATGAACCTCGGCGAGATCGCCCCCCGCGATCTGCCCAACGGCGTGAAGTACCTCGGCCACCTGAATGACCCCAGCCTTGACATGTACGTTTACGGCGAGGTCTACTACGACGACTGGACTAACCCCGACGCGCCGGAGACCAAGCCGCTTATCCCGGACAACATGATCATCCTGATCAGCTCCAGACCCAACTATATGATGGCCTACGGTGCCTGCACCTACATCGAGGACGCATCCGGCCTGTGGGTGACCTCCCAGACCAGCCGCGTCCTGCGCAGCTATGTGGAGCACCATCCCGACCGCCGCATGGTGGAGCTGCAGGCGCACCCGCTGCCCATCCCCGACAAGGTGGATAGCTGGCTGGTGGCGACCGTGTGCTGACATGGCGCTGTTCGAGCTAAAGCAGGAATACAGCGGAGCGGAGGGGGCTGCCCCTCCGCTCACCTTTAAGGACTGTGCCGCAGCGGACATCGACGCGGCTTTCTTTGAGCAGGACGAACACGCGGACTGGCATACGGTTGACGGCAAGGACGCACTGGTGATCGTGGACGATCAACGGCTCAAAGAGCATAGCGCCCATTGGGAGGCGGGAGCCAAGCAGAACTTCGACACGGGACTATATACGGCCTACACAGTGCTGTATATCCGCGTGAGCGACTACGGGCCGAAGCCGAAAGTGGGAAAGCACCTCGTTCTGGACAAAGGGACGAACCGGCAGCGGTCGTATACCATCCTCAACTGCGAGGAGGAGGCGGGCGTGTACCGCATTTCCATGGAAAGGACGAGGCAATGAGCAGAGTAACCTATGACGCAGGGAACCTGACCATCGAAGTGGACGGGCTGGACACCGTGGCGGCGGCGCTGGGCGATTTGAAGAAAAAGACCCCGGCGGCGGCCAAGGTAGCCATCAACGCCACGGCACGGCAGGCCCGCAAGCTGATGATCGCAAAGGCAAAGGCGCGGTACGCCGTGAACGCGGCGGGCAGGCGGCACCTAAAAGACCTTGTGCAACGGAAAAAGGCCAGCAACACCAGTTTGAGCGCAGAGCTGCACATCGCAAAGATGCGCAACGATCTCGGTTATTTCCAACACAGGCCGACGGAGCGCTTTACCGGGCGCGAGGTTTTGCACCACGCGCCAAAGTATGTGAAAGCCCGTGTTCTGAAAGCCTCGTCCATGGCGGCGCTGACAGGCAATGCCAACATGAGCAAGGGCTTTCTTGTGCAGTTCAAGAGCGGCCACATCGGCATGGTGCAGCGACAGATCGGCTCCAGTTCCAGCCACACGGTCACGGAGCGGGGCCGCCCAAGGTGGCGAAACAAGGACGGTAAGGTGGAAAAGCTGGTGACGATGGGAAGCCCGTCGGCCTCGGCGATGCACTCTACCGTCTGGCCGATGGTGGAGCCGGAGGTGTCCGAGTATCTGCAAGACCGACTGATGGAGCAGACCGAACGGGTGCTGGCGCGAGCGGCGAGGAGGAAGTAAGCCATGAAGAACTATATGGATGCGGTGAGGGCCGCAGGCATCGGGCGAACTCCCCAGCTCTGCCAAGACGCGCTGATCGAAACGCTGGAGGAGCTTTTCGCCGGGAAGAAGTACAACGGCCAGCAGAGCCGCAAGGAGCTGAAAATCTTCAAGCAGGATTTGCCGGTGCCGGAGGACTATGACGCGGATGTGGACACGGACGCGGCGGCGGCCCCGTACATCGTTGTGCGCATGACAGGCGGCGAGATCAAGAACGACGACGGGCCGCAGGCGGTTGAGTTCAGCCTGATCGTGTGCGCCTACGACGAGGGCAAGGAGCGAGAGGGCTATCAGGATGTTGCCAACATCAAGGAGGACATCGTGCAGCGGTTATGCACCAAGCCGTATTTCGGCGGGGCGTTCACCGTGCTGAAACCCATTGCGTGGGCCATGCAGCAGGACGACACCTACCCGTACTACTTCGGGGCGTGTTCGTTGACCTGCACCGCACCGGCCATGACACAGGACACAGAAATGGAGGAGCTGGTATGAGCAAGAAAAACGATAAGCTGGCGGCGGATGCCGCTGTGAATGAGACGGCCATCCCGGCGGCGGAGACCGCTACCGAGACCACGCCAACGGAGCGGGAGAATACGAGCGCGACGCAGGTTTACTGCGGCCCAACGGTGCGCGGCGTTGCCAAGCAGTACACGGTATTTCACGGCGGCATCCCGGAGGCGCTGGAGGCGTTCATCGCCATTCACCCGGAGGCTGGGGAGCTGGTGGTGGACGTGGAGCGCTTTGCCGAGACGAGAAAGCGGCTGGAGACCGCAGGAACGGCGGAGGCCATTCTGTACGGCAAGATCAAATCCGAACTGTAAGGAGGAAGAAAGACTATGGCATACAAACACGGCGTATACACGAGCGAGGTTGCGACCAGCATGGTCGCGCCCATCACCGGCACGGCGGGCTTGCAGGTGATCGTAGGCACCGCCCCGGTGAATATGCTCAAAGACCCGGCGGCGGCGGTCAACGTGCCGCTGCTGGTGAGCAGCTACAAGGAGGCCGTGGAGGCGGTGGGCTATCTGCCTGACTTCGCCAACTACACCCTCTGCGAGTGCATCAGCGCAAATTTCAGCGTTGTGGGTATCGCGCCCATGGTGCTGATCAATGTGCTTGACCCTGCCAAGCACAAGATCGCCATCACCGGCGGAACCGTTCAGGTGAACGACGGAGTGGCGGTGCTGGAGGAGACAGGCGTTCTGCTGGAGGGGCTGACCGTTAAGAGCGGCTCCACCACGCTGACCGCAGGCACGGACTACACCACCACATGGAACGACGACGGTACGCTGAATATCGTGGTGCTTTCCACCGGCGCGGGTAAGGAAGCAACGAGCCTGACTGTGACCGGCAACAAGATCGACCCCAGCAAGGTGACGGCGGCGGACATCGTGGGCGGTGTGGACAGCTCCACCGGCAAGGAGACCGGCCTTGAGGTGGTACGTCAGGTCTATCCGAAGCTGTCCATGACACCCGGCATCCTGCTGGCCCCGCGTTTCAGCAAGGACGCGACGGTGGCGGCGGCATTGCAGGCCAAGACCAAGAGCATCAACAGCGTGTTCGGCGCGGTGTGCGTTGTGGACATCGACAGCAGCAACACCGGCGCGACCAAGTACACCGCCGTCAAGACCACCAAGGAGGCGCAGGCGGTGAGCGACCCCAACGCCTACGCAGTCTGGCCCTTTGCCAAGGTGGGCAACACGGTGTACAGCGGCAGCGCACTGGCGGCGGCGCTGACAGCCTACACCGACGCGCAGAACGACGACACGCCCAACGTCAGCCCCAGCAACAAGACCATCGCCGTTTCTGCTGCCTGCCTCGAAGATGGCACGGAGGTGGTGCTTGATCAGGAGCAGGCCAACACCGTGAACAGCTTCGGTGTGGCAACATGGCTGAACATGAACGGCTTCCGCCTGTGGGGCAACAACACGGCGGCCTACCCCGGTATCAGCGACCCGAAAGATCGCTGGTTCAGCGTCCGCCGGTTCCTGACGTGGGCGGCCAACACGTTTATCCTGACCTACTTCCAGAAAGTGGACAGCCCCGCCAACAAGCGGCTGATCGAGGCCATCGTGGACAGCGAGAACGTGCGCGGCAACGGCTTTGTGGCCCGTGGTGTGTGCGCCCGCTATGAGATCACGTTCAACGAGGACGAGAACACCACCGCCGATCTGCTGGACGGCAAGATCACATTCCACCAGTACATCACCCCGTTCACCCCTGCGGAGGACATCGAGGACATCATCGAGTTTGACCCCGACGCTCTTTCCGCCGCGCTGAACTGATAAGGGAGGGAAAAGAAGATGATTTCCAACAACTATATCCCGGAGAAGATCAACGAGTATAACGCCTATCTGGACGGCACGAAGATGATCGGCGTGGCCGCGTCGGTGACGCTGCCGGAGGTCAACATGAAAACCAGCACCGTTTCCGGCGTGGGCGTGAACGGCGAGCTGGACAGCCCCACCATCGGCCAGTTTGAGAGCATGGAGCAGGAAATCCAGTTCAACACGCTCTACAGCTCCGCCATGGATATGCTCTCTCCCCTGTCCACGGTGAACCTGACGCTGCGAGCCTCGCAGCAGGTCTACGACAAGCAGGGCGGCTACAATTTCAAGGGCCTGCGCGTGGTGGAGATCGGGCGCGTGAAGAAGTTCAACCCCGGCAAGGTGGAAAAGGGCGAGGCCATGGAGGCCACCGTGACGCTGGAGCTGACCTACCTGATGATCGAGGTGGACGGCCAGCAGCTCTTGGAGGTTGACAAGCTCAACGGCATCTACAAGGTCAACGGCACGGATATGCTGGCGGGCGTGAACAGCCTGATCTAACGGGCGCAAAACAATACGGCCTGTCCCTGCGCAAACGGGGGCGGGCCGTGTTTTCACACAAAAAACAATGCTGAAAGGAGCGACAACCAATGGCAGAGGACAAGATCACGGCGGCAGAGACCGCAAACGAGGGGGCAAAAAAGAGCGAGAACATCGTGGAGCTGGCAAGGCCCTACGGGTTCGAGGGCAAGGAGTACGGAGAGATCGACCTGACGGGGCTGGAGAAGCTGACTGTGCAGGACGCTATCGACGTGCAGCGGCAGCTTTTCGGCGAGGGCGAGGCGGCGGCCTCGGTGCTGTGCGAGACCACGACGGCATTTGCCCGCGCCATGGCGGTCAAGGCCACCGGAATGCCCATTGAGTTTTTCAAGCTGATGCCTCGCGGCGCTTTCAAGCGCGTGGCAGGTGCGGTGCGCAGACACCTGAACGTGGAGAGCAGAACGGAAAACCATGTGATGCATCTGGAGAAGCCGCGCCATTACAAGGGCAAGGAGTACCGGGACATCGACCTGAACGGCGTGGCAGACCTGAACACGCTGAATGAGAGCGAGGCGGAGAACCGCATGGCCCGCGAGGGCTTTGTGGTGACGGAGAACAGCACCAACTATCTGTACTCCTGCGTGATCGCCGCCATGGCAACGGGCATCCCGGAGGAGTTCTTTACCACGCTGCCCCTGTATGAGCTGCTGAAACTGAAAAACGCGGTGAACGACGCGGATTTTTTCGGATAAAGGGCGGAGCCAAGGCCCTGCGGAAAGCGGCTATCCGGCTGTCCTCGGTGACACGGACGGGCGTGGACTTCTATCTGAAAATGCCTGTCCGGGACTTTATTGAGCTGAATAGCGAGGTGGCGGAGGAATGGCGAACAATAAAACATTAGAGTTAAGCATCAAGATCGCCGGTAAGATGGACAAAAGCCTGATGGCGGCGCTGAACGGGAGCCAGAGCCAGATCAGCAGCTTTGCCCGCAGCATCAGCTCCATCGGAACGGCGGGACTTGCGGCCATGGGGACGCTGGCGACGGCGACTGTGGCGACCATCGCAAGCTGCACCAAGGAAGCGGCGAAGTTTGAAAACTACATGGCGGATGTGGTCAAGTACGTAGACGGTCTGGCAGATGCTACCGGAAAGATCAGCGACAAGGTGGCGGATAACGGCAAGACCTACGCGCAGAACTACGAGGCCATGAAGGACGCAATCAAGGATTTAAGCACACAAATCCCCTATACGCAGGAGGATTTGACACGCCTCGCCGCTGCGGCGGGCCAATCCGGCAAGTCTATGGAGGACTTGATCAAGATCGACAGCTCCGGCAATGTTACCGGTTTCCTGCGGGACATCGCCATGACCGGCGCGGCCATGGACATCAGCGCCGATCAGGCGGGCAACTGGGCCGCCAAGTGGGAGCAATCGCTGAAAATGACCCACGAGGAGGTCATGGTGCTCTTTGACCAGATCAACTATCTGGGCGCAAACAGCGCGACCACGGCGGCGGAAATCGCGGAGGCGGTCAATTCTGCGGCGAGCCTCGGCCAAGTGGGCGGCGTAAGCGCGGCCACAACGGCGGCGTTGGCGGATGCCATGCTGGCAACAGGCGTATCGACTGATCGCGTCGGCACCAGCATCAAGCGCATGATCGTGAATTTGAGCAAGGGCGCAAGTGCGACGAAAGCCCAGAAAGAACAGTTCGAGGAGATGGGCATGAGCGCGGAGTGGGTCGCCAAGGCCATGCAGGAGGACAGCGTGGGAACGCTGGATACCATCTTCAAGGCCATCAACGATCTGCCGCAGGAGCGACAGGTAGCGGCGCTATCCACCCTGTTCGGCCAATGGGCCATTGAGGGCGGCGCGAAGATCGTCAACAATCTCGATGTGTACCGAAAGGCGCTGGAAATGGTGAGCGACCCAAGCCTGTACACGGGAAGCATGGAGCGGGAGTTCAACATCAAATCGCAGACCCCGGAGGCCATCGAGACCATGCTGAAAAGCACCAAGACGGCGCTGAAAATCGAGATCGGCGATGCGTTCCTCCCGGCGAAAAAACAGTTCAATCTCTCCATGATCGACTTTCTAAACAGCATCCGAAAGAATATGCCGGAGCTGACGCAGCTTGCGGAGAGCTTGGGAACGCTGGCAAGCCGGGGCGTGGAGAAGCTGGGGAGCGCTATGGACACGGCGCTGCCGTACATCCAAAAGGGGCTTGACTACCTGATCAACAACGGCGAGCAGGTGGTGCGTGTGCTGGGCGGCATGGCGGCGGCGTTTGTTGGCATGAAGTTCGCCCCGGCGGCGGAGGCTATTTTCTCCGGCGGAAAGGGCGGACTTGCGGGCCTGTTCAAGAGCGGCCAGAGTGCGGGTGTGGCGGGCGCGGGGCTTTTCTCTGCGTTCCGGGGCGCATCGGGAAGCAACGGCTTCCGCACGACGCTGGGGGCGGCAATCTCCAGTCTGATCGGTGGAAACGGCATCAAGGGAACCACAGGACTTTTGAGCGCGGCGGCGGGGACGCCGGGGCTGTTGTCCGGCTACCAAAGCGCGGGAAGCGTCCTGCGGGGAGCAATCGGAAACAGCAAGACCGCGCAATGGCTGGGCGGCATCGGCTCGTCCCTCGGAAATCTCGGCGGGATGTTCGCCAACAGCCGGGCCGGACAATTTGCGGGCGGCCTTATGGGAAAGGCGGGCGGTGCGCTGGGCAAGTTGACCATGCCGCTACGACAGGGCATCGCGGGCATTGGAGCGGCGGCTACCATTCAGGGCAGCATCTTCCAGCAGGGTCTTTCCGGCTTGCTGGGGAAAGCGGGAGGCGTGGTAAGCGGTATCGCAAACTCCGGTGCCGGGAAAGCTGTCGGGAGCATATTCAGCGGCGGGGCCGGTCTGCTGGGGAGTATCTATGGCCCCATTGCTGGCGGCCTCGGTAGTCTGCTGTCCGGGGCGCTGCCTATTGTGGGTGTGATCTCCGGCATCATCGCCGTAGTGAGCATCCTGACGGACAAGTTCGGCGGGCTGGACAAAATCGTACAGCGTGTGTTCGGCGACACGGGACTGGAAAAGTTTACGGTATTCAAGGACGCGCTGCTGGGATTGTTCGAGGACGGCGGTGTGGCAAAGGCGCTGCAACCGCTGCAGGAGAGCATCACCAATCTGTTCGGCGAGGACGCGGGCGCAGCCTTTGGAGGCATTACCACCATCCTGCAATCGGTAATGGGCGTGATCGGCCAGCTCGTGACATTTTCGCAGACGACGGTGCGGCCCATCATAGAAAGCCTATTCGGCTTTATCACACAGACGGTGGTGCCGGTCATTCTGCAAACCATCACAGCGGCGGCTCCATCCATCGCATCCATCATCAGCGGCGTGGGTTCCGTGGTCATGACGGTGGCGCAGATCATCGGCGAGGCAATTCAGTTCCTTATGCCGATCATTCAGACGGTGATCACGGTGCTGTTGCACATTGGTCAGGTAGTGGTTCCGGCGGTGCTGGCCGCCATCGGTGTCTTTGCCGAGGGCATCAGCAGCGCGATCAACGGGGTCAAGACCATCTTTGAGGGCGTGATCAACTTCATCACCGGCGTGTTCTCCGGCAACTGGCGTATGGCGTGGGAGGGTGTGAAATCCATCTTCGTGGGCATCTTCAATACGCTGGGCGCTCTGTTCAAGACCCCCATTAACGCGGTGATCGCCCTGATCAACAAGGCAATCGCAGGCATCAACAGTCTCGGCATTACCATCCCGGACTGGGTGCCGCTGCTGGGCGGCAAGTCGTTCTCCATCAATATCCCGGAAATCCCCATGCTTGCGCAAGGCGGCTTTACAAACGGCGCAAGCATCGCGGGCGAGGCCGGAACGGAGGCGGTGATCAGCTTCCAGCGGGCGGCCCGGCGGGACAATCTGGACATCTGGGCAAAGGCCGGGCAAATGCTGGGCGTGAAGCCGGTGGAGCTGGCGGAAATCGACGGCGGCGGCTCCGGCGGCGGAGGCGACATGACCTTTGCGCCGGTGATCAACATTCAGGGCAGCGCCGACCGCAGCATGGTGGAGGAGGCTCTGGCCGAGGCGCAGGCACGGTTTGAAGCGTGGTATCTCCAGATGCAGCGCAGACAGGCCCGCATGGCATACTGACGGGAGGAAACGCGATGTACACGACCAAGAGCGGCGACACATGGGATGTGATCGCCAAGGAGGTATACGGCAGCGAGTACCACGCCGACGTGCTGATGGCGGCCAATCCGCAGGAGATCGACACGTTTATCTTCAACGCCGGGGTGGAGCTGAACACCCCGGCGCTGGAGGAAGAGCGGGACGGACTGATGCCGCCGTGGAAATACGAGGCGAGCTATGATTGAGACAAGACGGCTGGCGCTGGATGTGCGCTACAACAGCTACCCTTTTGCCGGGCAGGTGGGCGGAGACATCGAGAGCCTGACCTACACCGACAGCGCGGCGGACAACAGCGACAGCATCGACATCACCATCAACGCGCAGGACAGGAAATGGCTGCTGGGCTGGATGCCGGAAAAGGGCGCGACGCTGCGGGCGCGTGTTCTCGGCTACAACTGGGAACGGCAGGGCCAGCGGAGCATCATGGAGTGCGGGTTGTTCGTGCTGGACGATGTGAGCTTTTCGGACGCGCCGACGACCTTGCAGGTGGGCGGCGTGAGCAAGCCCAGCGACAGCGACTTTTCGGAGCTGGAGCGGGACGTGATCTGGAAGAACACCAGCATCAAGCGTATCGGCGCAAAGATCGCCGCGCGGTACGGCCTTGCGTTCACCTACGATGCCGACGACTACGACATCGAGTGCGACGAGCAGGACGGCACGGACAGCAGCTACTACAACAGCCTGTGCAAAAACTACGGACTTATCCTGAAAGTGTACGCCCGGCGGCTGTGGGTGTATGACCGGGAGAAGTACAAGGCAAAACGGGCCGTGCGCACCTTTGACCGCTCGCAGATCAGGCCGGGGAGCTTCGGCTACACCACCACCCTGTCCGGCACCTATACCGGCGGGTACTTCAATTACACGGACGCGGACAAGGACATTGACATCGAGTGCAGCGTGGGCGGCGGCTCGCACACCAAGAGCGTGAACCGGCGGGCTACCAGCGTATACGATGCCAGCGTCCAGCTCTGCGCGGAGCTGAACAGCGCCAACCACGGGACAGTGAAGCTACGCTTCGGCGTGGACGGAGACTGGAGGGTAAGCGCGGGAAACTGCATCGCGCTGACGGGCTTTGGAAACCTGAACGGGAAATACTTTGTGGACAAGGTGACGCACAAGGTCAGCAGCAACGGACTGACCACCGACTTTGAGTGCAGCGGCATCGGCCCGACGTTCCATTCGTGGGACGTGGGCGGCAAGATCGTGTATCACGAAAAGACGGCAGACAGCGGCGTGAGCTATGACAGCACCTACGCTACCACCAGCCCGGCGGCGGGCGCAGCCAGCGCGGCGGCAGGCGGCGAGGCGGGACAGGCGATCACGCTGAACAAGGCTCCGCTGTATGTTTCCAGCACGGCAAAGAACAAGGCGGGAACCAAGACCGGCACCTACTGGCTGTACGATGGCATTCTGATCAACGGGCGCTACCGCGTGACCAACAGCGCGGCGCGGTGCGGAAAGCTGCCGGTGGGCCAGAATGTGACGGGCTGGGTGCCTGCGAGCTACTGCATCGCCAGCGAGGAGGCGAAGAAGTAATGGCGGGGACAAACCGAACCGGGCGCGTGAGCGCCATCGACTATAAGGCGGGAACCTATGAGGTGACCTACTTTGACCGGGGGAAAAGCGTGACCCGCCAGATCAACGCTATCAGCAACGGCGAGTACAAGATGCCGAGCATCGGGCAGGTGGTGAGCGTGAGCCACAACAGCAACGGAACTGCGGCGGGAACCACCACCGGAACGGTGTGGAACAAGACCAACACCCCGGCGGAGGGCTACAAGGGCCTGTTCCGAAAGGAGTACGCCGAACGAAAGGGGCTGGCTTATGAGCGCTACGACGAGAACACAGGCGTTTACACCCAGTATGTGAACCGACGGACGGGGCGCACCTGCAACGGCGAGATATACGATGAGGCGAAAGGCGCAATCAGCCTTGTGGCGGGTGGGCAGTTTCAAGCCAAGAGCAGCGCCGCCAGCATGAGCCTGAACGCCAAAACCGGCGTTGGCATCGTGGCGGGGACAACGGTGAGCATCGAGGCCGGAACCTTTGTGAGCATCGAGGCCGCAGGCGCTTTGAGTGTGACGGCGGGAGGCAAGTACACATTCGCCGCAAAAAAAGGCGCAAAGATCGAGGTAGAGGGTGGCGACGCGGAGATCACCATAAACGGCGCAACTGTAAAGGTGACGGAGGCCGGGGATGTGGAGATCGGAAGCCCCACCAAAATCAGCCTGACAGCCCCGGAGATCAACGCCACGGCGGCGAGCGGAGACATCACCATCAACGGCGTGAGCCTTGTGAACCACACGCACATGAGCGGCGCGGTGGGAAAGCCGGATAAGTAAGGAGGGGCGAAAAGTGGCATTGGGAAGCTACATGGGCATGACGTTCACGGTGAGCGACCGGCGCATCCTGACACCGAGCGGGCTGAAAGGCCAAGGGGGCAGCGATTGGGCGACCCACAACCGGACGGGCGCACGGGCGCGGAGCCAGTGGATTGCCCCGAAGCTGCGGAAATACCAGTTCGATCTTTTGCTGCGGGCGCAGGACGGGGTAAACCCGCGAAGTGTTCTGCGGCATTTTCAGCGCATGGCGGAGACCAACGCGGCGGACTGGTTCATCGTGGGCGGCTCGCCGGTATCGCCGTATCCGTTCAAGATCACGGACATCGGCGACGAGTGGGGCGCGGTGCTGCACGGCGGCGCGATGGTGGAGTGCAAGGTGAGCCTGACCATCGAGGAATACCTGTAAGGAGGCAGCCATGTTATCAACGGAAAACGCGGTGATCGAGATACTGCCGGGGAGCGCAAACGACAGTACGGCGGCGGAGGTGTACCGCAATTTGCAGGTGCTTTACGCCACGAGGGCCGGAGAGCAGGCGCTTGACCGGGAGTTCGGCATCGACGGGACGATTATCGACTGCCCGCAGGAAAATGCGCAAGTCCTGCTGGCGGCGGAGTATGTGCGCAAGACAGAACAGTATGAGCCACGGGCGCGTGTCGTCCGTGTGGAATGGACTGCGGAAAAATCGCAGGACGGGAATATGATACCAAAGGTGGTGATCGAGCTTGTCTAATATCGCTGAATTGGCAAACTGCCCGGAGCTGAGTTTCATCGAAAGCATGACTTTGCAGGAGACGGAAGAACAGCTCCGCGAGCTGTACACCAAGTATTACCGGGAGGCCACAGGAAAGGAGCCGGAGATCGGCGAGGCCGACCCGCTGAACCTGCTGATGAAAGCCTTTTGCGCGATGGAGTATCAGACGATGCAGTACGCCGACGCAAAGGGACGGATGGAAATGCTGAAAACCAGTACCGGAGACGCGCTGGATGCGCTGGCCGCTCTTGTGGGGCTGACGCGCAAGGAGGCAAACCGGGCCACGGCGACGGTGCGCTTTACGCTTTCGGAAGCGCAAAGCGGCGCGACGGCCATTCCGACGGGAACGCGGGTCAAGAGCGAGGACGGGAAATACTTCAACACCGTGGAATACGGCGAGATAGCGGCGGGAGAGACCTACACCGACGTGGTGGTGCAGGCGGAGGAGGCCGGAGCGGATAGCAACGGCATTCTGTCCGGCGGCATCAAGATACTGGTTGACCCAATCGCCTATGTTGCCAGCGTGAGCAACACCACGCCAAGCACCGGCGGACTGGACGCAGAGGACGACGACAGCCTGACACGGCGCATCTACCTCGCCCCCAGCGTGTATAGCTGCGCCGGGCCGCGCGATGCCTATGAATACTACGCGCGGGAGTGGCGGGGTGATGTAGCTGACGTGCGCATCGTCAGCCCGCTGCCGGACGAGGTAAATATCTACTTCGTGATCGAGGACGAGAACGGATTGCGCGTCCCCAACAGCACGGAGCTGACGGCCATGGCGGCCTATCTGGACGACGAGACCATCCGCCCGCTGTGCGACAAGGTGACGGCGCTGGCCCCGGACGAGGTGGAATACGCCATCACCGTGAAATACTGGATCGCGGAAAGCGACCAGCGAAGCGTGAGTGAGATACAAAGCCGCATCGCGGCGGCGGTGGCGGACTTCCAGACATGGCAAAGAAAGCTGGGGCGAGACATCAACCCGACGGAGCTGATCGCCCGGCTGCGGGAAGCGGGGGCCAAGCGGGTAACGCTGACAGCCCCCGTAGACACCGTGATCGACACCACGGAGCTGCCGAAATGCACGGGGGCCACCGCCACCTATGGAGGGCTGGAGGATGATTAAGAGCCTGAAAAATGCCCAAATCGCCGACGGCTTGCCGCGCATTCTGGGAGAACAGCCGTGGGTAAAGGCCCTATCCATGGCGATGCTGGAGCTGCACCAAAAGACGATGGGCTATATCGCGGGAAGTCAGATATACACCGCCATCGACACCGTGGCCGAGGAGGTGCTGGACGCGCTGGCCGTGAACTGGAAGATCGACTGGTACGACACAGGGTACGACATCGAGCAGAAGCGGCGCATCGTCAAGACGGCGCTGAACATCCGGCGAACAATGGGAACTGCGGGAGCTGCAAGAACGCAGGCCGACGCGATCTATCCGGGAACAAAGCTGGAGGAATGGTTTGAGTACGGCGGCACCCACGGAAAGTTCAGACTGCGGGTAAACATCACCACCGTGGAGGAGCGGCAGAAGTTCGCCGCCATGACCATCGCGGAGATCGAACGTCGGCTCGCCGCTGCCAAGCGGTTCAGCGCACATCTGGAGGAAGTGGAATATTACGATGCGGGCGGCACCGCAACGGCCTACGGCATCGCGGCTATGGCTGGCGCGGCGGTGGTTGACTTCGGCAGCGCATCGAAATTCTAAGTCAGGAGGAAACGAAAAGTGGCATGGAAAGGCGTTATCACCAACAGCGGCAGTGAGCTGCTGGCACAATGGACAGCGGGAAAGACGCTGACCATCACCCGCGCGGCGGCGGGAACAGGCCGCGTGAGCGAGGCGGCGATGCTGGCGCAGACGGCGCTTGTGAGTGAAAAGCAGACGGTCAGCATCCTGTCCAACAAAACAACGGCGCAGGGACAAAAGCTGCAACTGCAAGTGACACCACTGGCGACGGGATACCCCCTGAACCAGCTCGGCATCTGGGCAAAGCTGGACAGCGGCGCGGCAAGGCTGATCGCACTATTTCAGACGGACACGGACGCGGGCGTGGAAATCCCCAGCAAGACGGACGTGCCGGACTATGTGTACACGTTCTACGGGCTGCTGGAGTTTACGGGCAGCGGCGGGACGCTGCAGGTGACCATCGACGCTTCGGCGCTGGTGACAGCGGAAAGCATGGCGGCTGCCATCAAGGCACACAACGAGGATGAAAACGCGCACGAGGGTATCCGTCAGGCCATTACGGACAAGCAGGACAAGATCACCGCCAGCGGTATCCTGAGAGGCGACGGAAAGGGCGGCGTTACGGCACAGAAGTTCGACACGGTGCCGACGGAGAACAGCGACAAGCTGCTGACCAGCGGTGCGGTGGCGGCGGCTCTTGCCAAAAAGGCGGGGCTGGGGACAGACGGAAAGGTGCCGGTCAGCCAGCTCCCTGTCAACACACCGGGCGGCGTGGCCGGACTGGGAGAGGACAGCAAGGTTGGCACCGGCCAGCTCCCCATCAATACGCCGGGCGGCGTGGCAGGTCTCGGCGCGGACGGGAAGATGGACACCGATCAGCTCCCCATCAACGTGCCGAACGGCATCCCGACGCTGGGGGCAGACGGCAAGCTCAGCGCGGACAGTCTGCCGCAGGTAGGCATGACGGCGCAGATCGTTGTGACCGCACCAACCGGCTCCACGGTGACGGCCACGCTGGGAACCAAGGTATACACCGCGACGGAGAGCGGCGGAAAATGGACGTTTGATGTGGAGGACTACGGAACATACACCATCAAGGCCACCAAGAACGGGCAGACTGCCACGGATACGGTGACAGTCTCCGTGGTGCAGCAGTACACGGCGACGCTATCCTACTTCACAGCGACCATCCACGTGAGCATTGACAGCGGCTCCACCGTCACCTGCACCAAGGGAAGCAAGACGCAGAGCAAAACGGCATCTGCAACGGGGACGGTGGACTTCACCGTGACGGAAAGCGGCACCTACACCATCACCGCCACCAAGAGCGGAGAGACGGCGGAGGATACCGCAACCATCACGGCGGACGGACAGACGGTAAATGTGAAGCTGGCCTATCGGCACATCTACGGCGTGGTGTGGGATGGAACCAGCACGACGGTGTGGAGCCGGACGGACGAGGCCGCCAGCTTCGTGAACCCGACCCCGTACCGGGCGGGGGCAACCAGTTACGGAAGCCCATTTGACAACCTGTACCCGTGGAGCGGGATGGTGCGCGTGACGGATGCGGTGGCCGGTGAGCTGGTGGCTATCCCGAAGTTCTGGTACAAGTGGACAAAGAGCGGGAACAGCCTGAAACTCCAGATCGCGGATAAGGAAACGGACGGCTTTCACGTCTCCCCAGCCCACGCCGACCGAGGGGACGGCAAGGGAGAGCGGGACATTGTGTACATTGGCCGCTATCACTGCAACACCAACAACTACAAGAGCCAGTCCGGCGTAAAACCGAAAGCGAATATCACACGCAGTACGGCCCGCACGAGCATCCACAATTTGGGGAGCAACATCTGGCAGAGCGACATTCGGATGCGCATGACGATCTGGATGCTGTACCTTGTGGAGTTCGCGGACTGGAACAGCCAGAAAACCATCGGCAAGGGCTGCGGCAACAACAGCGCAACGGAGAATATGGGCTATACGGATAGTATGCCCTATCACACCGGAACGACGCTTGCGAGCCGGGACAGCTATGGCCTCGGTACGCAGTATCGCTACATCGAGGGCCTGTGGGACAACGTGTATGACTGGGGCGACGGCTGCTACTACAACAGCAACGGCCTGAACATCATCAACACGCCCAGCAGCTTCAGCGACAACAGCGGCGGCATCGCCGTGGGCGTTCCGTCGAGCGGATGGCCCAGCGCATTTACCGTGGCAACGGTGGCCGGTCTGGAATGGGTTATCTATCCCACGGCATCGGGCGGGAGTGAGACGACATATTCGGCGGATAGCTGGTACTTCTGTGCTTCCGACCCGTGTCTGTACTTCGGCGGTGACTATGGCCAGGACGGGGACCGCGGGCTGTTCTTCGTGTACTACGCCAGCGCGTCCGACTCGTACGCGAGCATCGGCTGCCGCCTCCAAAAACTCCCCTGACG
>ENA-ORSL01000992-ORSL01000992.1-human-gut-metagenome-genome-assembly--contig:-NODE-992-length-25871-cov-4.282460_pt1 | contig 25871 bp, 18 predicted proteins | sample MGYA00242190_ERZ509157 | MGnify/ENA primary metagenome ERZ509157 (study PRJEB26280, sample SAMEA2338664) | human gut metagenome | biome: human gut; feature: human-associated habitat; material: faeces...
CGGACTTTTTTGACAGTCTGGGGGGGCAAGCCGCAAGGCTTGACCCCCTTAGCGTGTCGAAAAACTACCTCGCAATGACAGACCGGACTTCTTTGCCCCCCTGTTTTGATTATTTAAGGCTCCTTCGTATCGGTTCGGTACGAAGGAGCCCCTTTTTACGGTTCGGTGTCGTGGGAAAGGTCAATGTCGGTTCGGTTGGTATAGGCGGAGGAGTAGCGGTAGCCGTCGGCATAACCGCCGTACTTTCCGCCGTAGCCGTAGCGGGCGAGATTCGATTGCGTGCAGTTCAGAATGCAGCCGAGCAGCTCAACGCCGTCGGCGGAAAGCGACTGGATGGTGTCCTGAATCTGCCCCGCGTTGGCAAGCCCCTGCCGCACGACGTAGAGTGTGCCGTCAACGTATTTTGCGAGGGTCGCCGCGTCGGAAAGAATCCCCGCGGGCGGCGAGTCGATGATGATATAATCCAGCTTGCTGCGCAGCAGGTCCATAAGCTGATGCATTTTGTCGGAATCCAGCAAAACCTGCGGCTGGGTACTGGTCTTGTCGCCCGAGAGCAGGAGCAGCTTTGAATTCGGAACGGTCAGCAGTCGAAAATTCTGTGCCTTGCCGGAGAGGATGTCAACCAAGCCGTCGGAGGGGGCCTTCAGCCCGAACGCCGACTTCAACGTCTGCTTGCGCAGGTCGCCGTCCACGAGAATGACCCGTTTGCCTTCGGCAGCCAGCGAAAGGGCAAGATTTGCGGCGATGGTACTTTTGCCCTCGTTGGGAAGTGTGCTGGTGACCATAAGGGCGCGGGCATCGATCGCCGAAGCCTGCCGCAGCAGCTTGACGCGGAGGTTTCGAATGGACTCGGAGAAGGCGGTTGCAACGTGCGGATCGGTAACAAGCAGACGGAAGCCGACCTTTCGGGAGTGCTTTTTCTGCCGTATCCACGGAACATAGCCGAGGCACTTCAGATTGATGAGACGGTGCAGGTCCTCGGCGGTGTGGACAGTCTTGCGCGACATGGAGAGCAAATAGATGCCCGCAAATCCGAGCAGTAGGGTGACAAATGCGAAGATCAGCCCCTGACGGGAGGCGGAATTCTGATTGGAGGGGGTCGCCGGCGGCGCGGTGGGCAGCGTGATGATCTGAATTTGCGTATCGCCGATGATGGAACTTGCCGCGTGAGGATAAATCTCGACCGTAGCCAAGAGGACGTCGAAGGCTGCCTGCGGGTCGCGGCTCTGCGACGTCAGAGTAAACAGCGCGGCATCTGCGGTCGCCTTGGCGGTGACGGTCGCGTTGATTTCCGTGGTCTGAAGCTTTTGGCGCAGAAGCTCGCGCGCGGTATCGCTCGAAATAATATAGGGGAAGGTCGCGGCAAGGTTGGAGGCTGCCGAAATGCTCAGATAAGTCTTGTAGCTGAGCAGGTCGTTCGTGTCGGTGTAGGTGGCGGTGACGGAAAAAACGGCGCTGCTGGAATAGAGCGGGCGATAATTGCGGTCGGTGGTATAGTACCCGAGCGCTCCGACAAGAACCGCAAGCAGCACCACGATCCATCCGAGCCGCTTTGCCGCGCCGATGAAATTGCAAAGGATCAGCTTGAGGTTCGGCTCCGGCGTATCAATGCCGGACGGCATTTTCTCATCCATCCTGCCTCTCCTCCTTCCCGACCTCGGCTCGACGGGAATTGCCGTATCCGTAGTCATAACTGTAGCGGTGTCCGTATCCGTAGCCGTACCCGTATCCATAGCCGTAGCCGTAGCCGTACTGACCGGCGTACAGGATGGGGATACGCAGGGCGCGGAAATCGTTCAGCACATAGCCGAGCAGCTCGCTGTGCGTATCGGTGAGTGTGTCAATCGCGTCGTTGATGTCGATCGCGGCGGCGGAATCCTGCCGCACGACCAAAAACGAGGCGTCGACAGCGTCTGCAATGACCTCTGCGTCGGCGAAAAGACCGATCGGCGGTGTGTCGATGATGATATAGCCGAATTCCTCCCGCAGCGGCGCGAGAAGGCTGCGGAAGCTGTCGGCAGTGAGCGCTTCCGCGCTGCGCCGGGGGAGAGTCTGCGCAAACAGCACGCAGAGCTTGCTGCCGCGCACCGAGGAAACGCAGGCTTTTGCGTCCGTTTCCCGACCGGTGAGCAGGGCGTCAAGCCCCTTGCTGCGCGGCATCGTGCTGCCGAAGATGCGGGCTTGCGACGGCTTGCGGAGGTCGGCGTCGATCAGCAGGACGCGGCGGTGCTTCTGCGCAAGAGAGAGGGCGAGATTTGCCGCAACGGTCGATTTGCCCTCGCTTTCGCCGCAGCTTGTGACCACAAAGACGCGGTGCCCGTTTTTGAGCTTGTCCCGCTCAATACGGGCGCGGAGCCGATGGACCGTTTCGGTATAGTAAAAGCTGCACGTCGGATCGGTGATGAGCAGCGGGGACCTTCTGCGGTGCAGAAGGTCAGGAAGGGAGCGGCGGCGCTGCTCGTGCCAAATCGTTGCAAGCGATACGCCGTCGATCTTGTGCTTTGCGCCGCTGACGGTCTGAATCCTGTCGGCATTCAGGGAGAAGGCGATCAGCAGGACAACCATTACCGCGGCAAAGAGCGGCGCGGAGAGCAGCAGAATGTTGCGCCGTACCGCGCTGCCGTTCGGCTCGGTGGGGATGGTGGGTCCGTTGATGGGATCAAGCAGCGCATTGACGAAGATCGCCGAGGAATAGGGGCTGTGCGTCTCGATGATCGCCAAGGCGCATTTGTATGCCGTCTCCGGCGAATCTGCCTGCACGGTCATGATGATAATGTTGGTTTTTTCCGGCACTCTGACGCTGACCGTGGCGGGGAAGGAGGACAGACCGAGGTGCTTTGCCGCCTCCGAACGGATCAGATCGCTTTGCAGCAGCTCGCCGAACTGCTCCGAAACGGCTTGGGTCGCGGCGACGGTGACGTTGGTGCTGACGGTGCTGCGGGCGGTGACGGCAAAGGTCGTCGAGCTGGAATAGGTCGGCTTTGCGCCGAAGCGCATCAGCAGGGAGACGAGCATCGCCCCGATCAGCGCAGCCAAAAGAACGAGGTCGATATGGTGCAGGACGAAGCGGAACAGACACCGTGGGTCGGCGTCGCTCCACAGATACTTCTTTTGTTCTTCCACAGGCGCCTCCTTACTCGACGATTACCGTAAGGATTACGGTATAGGTCAGATCCCGATCGTTTGTGTAGGAATAGCGGATGAATTGACTGCCGAGCAGGGAGGTATCGACCGAGCCTTCGATCGTGATGTCGCCGGGCTTGAGCGTCTTGCCGTTCACGGAGGTGTGGGCTTCGGAGATATAATCCGCGAGCGTGCTGTCGGAGAACTCGCTGTCCTGCGCCACATAGATCAGATAGTCCGAAAGGCGGAGAACGGGATAGCGCGGCGTGGCGTTTTGTATCAGCACGATGAGATCTGCGATGGAGGTGTCGCCGAGGCGATTTGTGACCTGTACACTGATGGGATATTCGCCGGGCTGCTCGTTGGAGAGCGTGGAGGCGGCGATACGGATACGGTCGGAGATGTCGCCGTCGATGACATCCGAGGCGGTCAGACGGTCGGTAAGGGAAATATCGCTGCCGACGTTAAAGTTCAGCGGGCGCGACAGGGCAAAATGCGGCTCGCTGTAATCCGTGTAATTGACCGTGCGCGAAAAAGTGCAGTAGTTGGAGGCACTGTCAAAAACGGCGTAGTTGACGGTCGCGCTGTTCGAGCCGGTCAGGTGCGAGACACGCCGAACGATGATGCGGTCGGTGATGTCGCCGTCGCGGTCGTCCGTTGCCGTCAGTCCGGCGCACAGCTCGCGGTCGGTCGCCGTGACGCTGATCTCCAACGGGATGCCGTCGGAGACGATCTGCGGCGCGGTGCGGTCGTCGTTCCTGCTGTATAAAAAGACCGCGCCGAAGACGACGGAGGTGATCAGAAACAGGACGATTACCGCAATTCTCAGTTTTTTCATAGCATTACCTCGGACGGGGCGCAGACCGGCTTGTTGCCGATAATGCGTCTCGGGTTTTCCTCCAGCAGGAGGTGCAGGTATTCCCTCGGGCAGTGCCGCTCCGCCATCGACTGCAGCGAGAGAAAGCCGGTCGGACGGCGGACGGGGTCGTGCGCGTCGGTGGCGATCACATGGACAAGCCCGCGGTGCAGCAGCCAAAGCGCGGTCTGCTCGGCATCGATGCCCAGCCGCCCGAGCAGGCTGCCCTTGTTTATTTGGATGATATAGCCGTCGGCAAACCACTCGGCAACGAGCGAGGGTCTGCGCTGCACGGCGGTGTAGCGCTCGGGATGTGCCACCACCGGTATCAGCCCGTGCCGTACAACGGCGGCAAGCAGAGAGGTGATCTCGCGCTCGTCCGCCCAAAAGCGAAATTCCACCAAAAGATAGTGTGAGCGATTCAGCGTGACGAGGCGACCGCCGTCCAAAAGCTGCCGAAAATCGGCGGGATGGGCAAGGATCTCCGCGCCGGGCAGCAGCGTCAGCGGAATACGGTGCTGGCGCAGCAGAGCGCGGAAAAGCTCAAACGCCTCGGCATACTTGCGTCCGTCGGCAAGCAGCCGCGCCCCGCGCAGATTGCAGTGCGGCGTGGCGACGATCGTGTCAACGCCTGCCCGCAGAGAGTGCTCCGCCATCGCACAGGCAACGGCGGCATTCGCGGCGCCGTCGTCCACGCCGGGGATGATATGGCAGTGCAGGTCGATCATGACAAATCCTCCGCAGACGGCGCTCGGCTCGGACGCCGACAGTCAACAAAAATGATAATATCAAATCAAATCATATCATAGGAAATTTTAGAATTCAACAGAAAAAAACAATAATACGTGAGAAAACGAGGTAAAATTGTGCGAAAGGTTGATTTTTGCAAAGGATTCTGCTAATATACAGTTGTATTTGTGTGCATATTCAGCGGCACAGGTGCGAAAAACAGGCCGTAACGGTTTGATTTGACGAGGAAACGCGGATGGAACGGATCACGAGCAGCAAAAACCCCCTGATTTCTCATATTCGGCGGCTGCGGACGGACCGCGCCTACCGCGAGGAGAGCGGCGAGTTCGTCTGCGACGGCTGGAAGCTGCTCGGCGAGGCACTGGCGTGGTATCCGTCGCTCCGAACCGTTGTGCTTACCGAGGGCGAGAACTGTCCCGCGCTGCCCGACGACTGCCGCGTTGTCTGCGTGCCCGAGAGTCTGATGCAGAGCCTTTCCGGTATGCGCTCGCCGCAGGGCGTGCTTTTTACCTGCGCTCTGCCAAAACCGACATCGGTGCGTCTGCGGGCGGGAATGCTGCTGCTGGATCGCATTCAGGACCCGGGCAACCTCGGGACGATTCTGCGGACGGCGGATGCGTTTGAAATTCCCGTGGTCATGACCGACGGCTGTGCCGATGCCTTTTCCGAAAAGACCGTCCGTGCCTCGATGGGTGCGGTGCTGCGAACGCCGCCCTGCAGCCTGCCGCTGGAGCAGGTGCTTGCCCAATGCGCCGAAAACGGGATCTCTCTTGCGGCGACGGCGCTGACCGAGACGGCGCAGACGCTGACGCAGCTTGATCTGCGCGATTATTTGGTCGTGATCGGCAGCGAGGGACAGGGCGTTTGCGGGGAGCTCCTCCGCGCTTCGCAAAAACAGATCATGATTCCCATGCAGCCGCGCTGTGAATCGCTCAATGCGGCGGTCGCTGCGGCGATCGTGCTGTGGCAGATGCGCGGCTGAGCTTGGGTCGAGCGAAAGAGAGAGAAGTATGCTCAAGCATTGGATATGGTTGACGAACCGAAAAGGGATCGGCACCGTCGGACGGGCAAGGCTTTTACGGCTGTTCGGCTCGGCGGAGCGGATTTATGCGCTGACGGAGCGCGAGTGCAGCGAGACGGAGGGCTTTGAGGCGGGCTGGCTTGAGGGCGTGATGGATAAGTCCCTCGACACGTCGCTGAAAATTCTTGAGGATTGCGACAATAAGGACATCTCCGTGCTGACCTACGGGGACGCGGCGTATCCCGACCGTCTGCGCAACCTTCCCGATCCGCCCGTTGTGCTGTATTACCGCGGCAATCTCCCCGAGATTGACACCGAGGCGGTCATCGGCATCGTCGGCACCAGGAAATGCAGCGCCTACGGACTGCTCCACGCGAAGCAGTTTGCAAAGCTGATCGCTGCCAGCGGCGGTATCGTCGTCTCGGGCGGTGCGCGGGGCATTGATACAATGGCGCTGCGCGGTGCGCTGGATTCGGCAATGCCGGTCGTCTGCGTGCTCGGCTGCGGCGTCGATGTGCCGTATCCGCCGGAAAACCGCTTCTTATTCCGCGACATCATGCAGCACGGCTGTGTAATCAGCGAGTATCCGCCCGCGACCAAGCCGAATGCGGGCAATTTCCCCGTCCGCAATCGAATTATCAGCGGGCTTTCGCTGGGGATCCTCGTCGTCGAGGCGCCCGAGAAAAGCGGTGCACTCATTACGGCGAATCTTGCGCTGGAGCAGGGCAGGGACGTTTTTGCCGTCCCGGGCAATATCGGCGTGAAAAATAATGAGGGAACCAATCGCCTTCTGCGCGAGGGCGCGATTATGGCAATGGACGGCTGGGACGTCGTTTCGAACTATCTCCATCTGTATCCGGACAAGCTTGCCGACGGGCGCACCAAGGAGTCGATGGCGCGGGTCTATCAGGCAAGATTCGGGCGGGCGCTGCCGGTTTATTCCCCGATTCCGGAGGCGGACGACAAAATAAGCGTTGACAATCCCGCGCCGCACGCGTATAGTGACGAAAAGAGAGCCGAGCTGAAGCAGGAGGAGCAGACCGTCCTTCAATGCGTGACGGCACAGCCGATTCACGCCGACGAGATCGTTTCAGCTTCGGGTCTTACGGCGCAGCAGACATCCGCCGCGCTGACAATGCTTCAAATCCGCGGGCTGATTCGCAAGCTGAGCGGAAATTATTATCAAAGGAAGCTCTGATATTCGGAGCTTCCCAAAGAACGTAGTTGGAGGTTCCTGCATGGCAAAGGGAACAAATCTGGTCATTGTTGAGTCGCCCTCAAAGGCGAAAACCATCGGAAAATACCTCGGTCCGGACTACCGCGTCGAGGCGTGCATGGGTCATCTGCGCGATCTGCCGAAGAGCACGATGGGCGTGGATATTGAGCACGATTTTACGCCCGAGTATGTGCCGATGAAGGGCAAGGAGTCGCTGATCTCCGAGCTTCGCAGCGCGTCGAAAAAGGCGGAAACCGTCTATCTCGCGACCGACCCGGACCGCGAGGGAGAGGCGATCTCATGGCATCTGAAGGAGCTGCTGAAGCTGCCCGACGACAAAACGAAGCGTGTAACATTTAACGAAATTACAAAATCCGTCGTCTCGTCCGCGATTCGTGCGCCGCGGGACATTGACATGGACCTCGTGGACGCACAGCAGGCGCGGCGTATTTTGGACCGCATCGTCGGCTACCAGCTCAGTCCGCTGCTGTGGAAGAAGATCAGACGCGGACTTTCCGCCGGACGGGTCCAGTCCGTGGCGACGCGGCTGGTCGTGGAGCGTGAGCGCGAGATCGAGGCGTTCGTGCCGAAGGAGTATTGGACGCTGGACGTGCTCCTGCGCTGCATGGACAAGGCGGGCAGCTTCACCGCCCGCTACTTCGGCGAGGAGAAGAAGCGCGAGCTGCACTCGCTGGCGGAGGTAGAGGAAATTCTGCGCGACATCGACGGCAAGCCCTTTACCGTCGCGGGCATCAAGCGGTCGGAAAAGCGCCGTTCGCCCACGCCGCCTTTCATCACCTCGACGCTCCAGCAGGAGGCATCACGAAAGCTCAATATGACGCCCCGCCGCACCATGGCGATCGCCCAGCAGCTTTATGAGGGCGTCGATATTACCGGCGAGGGAACCGTCGGTCTGATTACCTATATGAGAACGGACTCTCTGCGGCTTTCCGAGGAGGCGCTGGCTGCGGCGAAGGAGCTGATCTGCGAGCGCTACGGCGAGAAGTATTACGCCGGTTCGCCCCGCCGCTTCCGCAAGAAGGAGGGCGCGCAGGATGCGCACGAGGCCATCCGCCCGAGCAATATCCGCCTTGATCCCGAGTCGATCAAGGACGACCTGACCAAGGAGCAGTATCGGCTGTACAAGCTGATCTGGAGCCGCTTTGTCGCTTGTCAGATGGCGGAGGCGCGGTATGACGCCGTTCAGATCGACGCGCAGTGTGCCCGCCATGTGTTCCGCGCGACGGAGCAGGTGCTCCGCTTTGCCGGCTTTACCGCCGTTTACGAGGAGGGTAAGGACGACGAGGAGGAGGAAAAGACCTGCACTCTGCCCGAGCTGGACGGCTCGGAGCAGCTCCGCGCGGAGAATACCAAGCAGGAGCAGCACTTTACGCTCCCGCCCGCCCGCTATACCGAGGCGACGCTCGTCAAGGCAATGGAGGAGCGCGGTGTCGGCAGACCCTCGACCTATGCGGCGACCGTCGCGACCATCGAGGATCGCGAGTATGTGATTAAAAAGGAAAAGCGCCTGTTCCCGACCCCGCTCGGCAACGTCGTCACAGATCTGATGATCGAGCACTTTAACGACGTGATCGACGTGGAATTCACGGCGAACATGGAGCATCGCCTCGATGAGGTCGAGGAGGGCAAGACGGCGTGGAAGTCCGTCCTGCGCGACTTCTATCAGGGCTTCCATGAGGAAATGGTCGCCGCCGAGACAGCGCTCGAGGGAAAGCGTATCAAGGTGCCCGAGGAGGAGACGGACGAGGTCTGCGAGCTTTGCGGGCGGAAAATGGTCATTAAGAGCGGACGCTTCGGACGCTTCCTTGCCTGCCCGGGCTTCCCCGAGTGCAAGAATACCAAGCCGCTGGTCGAGCGGATGCCGGGACGGTGCCCGAAGTGCGGCAGCGCGATCCTCAAGCGCAAATCCCGCAAGGGCTATGTGTTTTACGCCTGCGAGCGCGGTGCAGACTGCGGCTTTATGACGTGGGACGTCCCGACGGCGAACGACTGCCCCTCCTGCGGGCAGACGCTCTTTAAGAAGTCCGGCAGAGGGCACATGAAGCCCTTCTGCATTAACGAAAGCTGTCCGGAGTTCCTGCCAGAGGATAAGCGCGGCTATCAGCGCAGAATGCCCAAGGCGACCGCGGAAACGGTCGATACGGCGGAGGAGCTGAAGGAGGAGCCGACGGAGAAAACGGAAAAGAAATCGACCAAAACCACAAAGAAAACAACAAAAACGACAAAAACGTCAAAGGGAACAAAGAAATGACGGAAGTTAAGGTGATCGGCGCCGGTCTTGCCGGCAGCGAGGCGGCATGGCAGCTTGCGCAGCGCGGCTTTTCCGTGCGGCTGTATGAAATGAAGCCGAAAAAGATGAGTCCCGCGCATCGGTGCGAGGATTTTGCGGAGCTGGTCTGCTCCAACTCCCTGCGCGGCGATCGACTGGAAAATGCCGTCGGTCTGCTCAAGGAGGAGCTGCGGCGGCTGGGAAGCCTGATCCTTGCCTGCGCCGATGCGACGCGGGTCGAGGCGGGCGGCTGTCTTGCGGTCGATCGCTACGGCTTTTCGTCCATGGTGACGCAGAAGCTCCGCTCGCACCCGAACATCACCGTGATCTCCGAGGAGGTCACGCGCGTGCCCGAGGGGCCCGTGATCGTGGCGACGGGTCCGCTGACCTCGGAGGCGATGAGCGACGCCATTGCCGCTTACTTCGGCGACGCGGAGTATCTGCACTTTTTCGATGCCGCCGCGCCGCTTGTGACCAAGGATTCCGTCGATATGGAGCAGGCGTGGTTCGCCTCGCGCTACGACCGCGGCAGCGCGGACTACATCAACTGCGGTATGTCGAAGGAGGAGTACCTCGACTTTGTGCGGGAGCTTTCCGCGGCGCAGGAGGCGGAGGTGCACGGCTTTGAGGATAAGAATGTGTTCGAGGGCTGTATGCCGGTCGAGGTCATGGCGCGGCGCGGGGTCGATACGCTCCGCTACGGTCCGCTCAAGCCCGTCGGTCTGACCGACCCGCGCACGGGAAAGGAGCCCTATGCCGTCGTCCAGCTTCGGCAGGACAATGCGGCGGGCAATATCTATAACATCGTGGGCTTCCAGACGCACCTGAAATTTCCGGAGCAGAAGCGGGTCTTTTCCATGATTCCCGCGCTGCGGGAGGCGGAGTTCGTCCGCTACGGCGTTATGCACCGCAATACCTTCCTCAACTCTCCGCGGCTGCTCGACGCGACCTTTGCCGACCGCCGCGACCCGCTGGTTGCCTTTGCGGGGCAGATGACGGGCGTGGAGGGCTATGTGGAGTCCTGCGCGTCGGGCTATTTGGCGGCGGTGAGCATGGCGGCACGGCTCAGGGGCGAGCCGATCCCGAATTTCACCGATCGGACTGCCATCGGCGCTTTGGCGCATTATATCAGCGACAGCTCCGTCACCTCGTTCCAGCCGATGAATGTCAATTTCGGCATTATCGCGCCGTTGGAGCAGCGGGTGAAGGGGAAAGCAAATAAAAATCTTGCGATTGCCGAACGTGCGCTGGCGCACTTGGCGGCGATGGAAAGCGAGGGCACGCAATGAAGATCATTATTGACGCCATGGGCGGCGACAACGCGCCGGAGCAGATCGTTCTGGGCGCGCTGCAATCGGCGAAGGAGTTCGGTATTCATCTTGTGCTTGTCGGCAAGGGCGAGGAGATTCTCGCAAGTATGCGGGCGCACGGTTGGGATACGCTGCCCGACGGCGTGGAGATCGCCAATGCGGAGGACATCGTGGATATGCACGCCGACCCCGCCGAGGTGGTCAAAAAGCACAGAGGCTCGTCGATGGTGCTGGGCTTGAAGATGCTGGCGGACGGCGCGGGCGACGCGTTCATCTCCGCGGGCAACACCGGCGCACTGCTTGCCGGAGCGACGCTGATCGTCAAACGGATTCGCGGCGTGCGCAGAGCGGCTTTGGCGCCCGTCATGCCCATCGGCGGCGGGTCGATTTTGGTTGATGCGGGCGCGAATACCGAGTGCACGCCCGAGCTTCTGCTGCAATTCGGCTGCATGGGCTCGTTCTACGCGAAGAAGGCGATGAAGCGCGAGACGCCCCGCGTCGCCCTGCTCAATAACGGCGCGGAGGATACCAAGGGCGACGAGCTGCACCGCGAGGCATACCGTCTGCTGCAGCGGGCGGATGCCGACGGCTTGGTGCATTTTGTCGGTAATATCGAGGCGCGGGACGTGCCGAGCGGCGGCGCGGACGTTGTGGTTGCCGACGGCTTTTCCGGCAACGTACTGCTCAAGAGTATGGAGGGGACGGCACTTTATATGTCGGGTCTGCTCCGCGAGGTGTTCAAAAAAAGTCCGCTCGGCTACCTGCTTTGCAGGGGCGGCGTGAAGAAAATGAAGAAGTCAATGGATTATCGCGAGGTCGGCGGCTCGGTGCTGATCGGCATTTCCAAGCCCGTCATCAAGGCGCACGGCTCGTCGGATGCCCGCGCGATCCGCGGCGCGGTCAAACAGGCGATCACGGCGGTCGAGAGCGGCTTCTGCGAGGATATTCGCGCAAACGTCGCGGCAATGACGGCGTTACAGGAGGCGCAGCATGACGGAGCTTGAACAGAGGCTGGGCTATACTTACCGCGATCGCGCCCTGTTTGAGACGGCGCTGTCGCACTCGTCGTATGCCAACGAACGCTACCAACAGCCGCTTGCCAGCTATGAGCGTTTGGAATTTCTCGGCGACTCCATTTTGGGCTTCGTGACGGCGGAGTACCTGTACTCCACCTTCCCGACGAAGCCCGAGGGCGAGCTGACGCGTATTCGTGCCGAGCTGGTCTGCGAGAAAAATCTGGCGGAGGTCGCCCGCAGCCTGCATCTCGGCGAGCACCTTCTGCTGGGACACGGCGAAATGCAGACGGGCGGACGCGACCGCAGCGGCATTTTGTGCGACGTTATGGAATCTCTGATTGCGGCGGCGTACCTTGACGGCGGCTTCGCGGCGGCAAAGGGGATCATCGACCACCTGATTCTGACGCGTCTGACTGAGGTCGTCAAGACGCACGACTACAAAACGGAGCTGCAGGAGCTGGTGCAGCAGAAGAAAAACCAGCATCTGACCTATGAGCTGATCGGCGAGAGCGGACCGGATCACTGCAAGGAATTTTCCGTGCGGGTCCTGCTCAACGGGCAGCCCGTCGGGGAGGGCAGCGGCACGAGCAAAAAGCGTGCCGAGCAGTCCGCCGCGGCACAGGCGATCTCCCGCCTGACACAGGAATAATCAAACGCCCATGCACCGTTCGGCGCATGGGCGTTTAGATTGTTAAGAGGTAACGTATCCACGGAATAACCTCAATGCAGGGACAGCCTTTTTGGCTCCCTCTGACGAGGGAGCTGTCAGCGAAGCTGACTGAGGGAGAGAAAAATCAAACAATTCGCGTGTTATCTTGGAAAATTGCAATATTCCAGCCTTTCTCTCCCTCCGTCAAAACCTACGGTTTTGCCACCTCCCTCGTCAGAGGGAGGTAAAATAGTGCCAACTTGCACTTAGAACATTACTTTCTTAACAAACAGAAATACCAATGTACCGACTCTGCTCGGCGCATGGGCGTGCTTATTTTATTGCCGCTCACAAAGAGAACACAGTACGAAAGATGCTGGGTTTTGCCGTTTTACATCATTCATCATTCGGTCGCGGTCCTTCCGCTGCAATAAAGGAAGCCTCCATTGCAGGGCTGACCCAAGCAACCCGATTGCCGTATTGAAAATCACCCGCCATATAAACTGCGCAGTTTCCGTCGGGATCGTACATAGTGATTTCACATTGCGTTATCTTCCCGTCTGCGGCGGCATATGCCTCAAACGCATCGAAAATCGCACTTGCATAGTTTTGACCGTAATCGCTTGCGGTCAGGTTCAGCACAAGCTTGTTGCCGTCAAGCCCCTCCGTCTGCTCGACGCTTGCATCGTCAACGGAGAGCGGGTACATTGCCGCGACGGTTCGTGCATAGTCCGCAGCCGTAGATTTCTCCTGCATCGTCATTTGTGCGGACTCGGCGCGTTCAAACGTATCCGCTTCAAGAGGGACCGAAACATCATTCTCGCGTCTGTTGAATATCACTGCTCCGTCAATATCGCGGATCGTAATGTCAATGCTGTTAACCTCTCCCAAAATGCTCTGCGCGTGGACCATATCATAAATTGCCTGAATTGCCTTGATGTCGTCCTGCGTACAGCGTCCTTCGCCGGAGGAACACAGAGCGATCGTCAATACGCCGTCACTCACGTCGGCATCGGAATATGAAATTTTCTTTTCTTCCAAAAACGTCGATAGATTTTTTTCGGGTTCATTTGCTGCCTTCGTGTCGGTTGCGGCTACTCCGATCAGGGTAACGGCGGCAGCCACGGCAAGAACGACGCAGCAAATCAGAATGATTTTCTTCTTCATAACAATACCTCCTTAGGATACCGGTAAAGCTGCATTACGGACCGGAGACTGTGAAGTTACCTGCGCTGTCGGAATCGGAGAAGGGAAACAGACCGAGCGGAATCGGCTTTTTACTTATCTATTAACACGATAACAGATTTACAGCAAGGTGTCAATACCTTTTGCTGCATATAAAATTCAATAATTACTGCGTTATATACAAAAAAGTGCCCTCCGAGCGTTCGGAGGGCAAGGTCGGTTGTGGGTTCGGCGCAAAAACTGCGTCGGGACATGAAGTGTACTCGCATTGGATAAGCTGTAGGTTCAGTATAGCGACCTCTGCGGGAAAAATCGGTCGAAGCGCGTCGGCATATCAAAAAATGTCCGCAATCAGGTTGATCGCAATGCCGGACAGGACGCTCAAGCCGTAGAGAACGGCGACGATAAGCGCGTTTTCCTTCTGATTTTTGTTCGTGCGCAGCAGCACCAAAAGTCCGATCCCCGCGTTGGACAGCAGCCCCGCGAAAAGCCCGCCCAATCCGATCACGCCGCTGAGATACGAGCGCGTCAGGACGACCGAGACGGAGCAGTTGGGGATCAGCCCGAACAGCCCCAGCAGCAGCTCGCCGAGCACGGGCGTATTAAGAACCGAACCGGAAAGCCGCTCCACGCCGATCTGCGCAAACAGCAGGTTCAGCACGATATTGACGGCGACGAGCAGCAGGGCAATTTTAACGGTGTGCTTCAGCGCGGAGAGAAAGACATTGCCCTCCTCCTCGTCGCAGGAGCAGTGCTCCCGCTCACAGAAGCTGTGAATGTCCTTTCCCGAACGTAAATGCCGCAGCAGAAGCGCGTCCGTCAGATAGCCGAGGACGATGCCGAGCGCCGCCTTGCCGAGGACGATCAGGGCGATCGAGCCGAGGTCGAGCGCGTCCTTCTCGCCCAGCGACGAGAGCATGATGGGCAGCATTTCGTCCGAGGTGGCGAAGAACACGGCAAGCATCGTGCCGACGGAGATCGAGCCGGTGGCAAAGAGCGTGGCGGCGGCGCCCGAGATGCCGCACTGCGGAATTGCGCCGAGAATGCCGCCGAGTGCCGGTCCCGCTTTACGGGAATAGGCGTGTAAAATTCCTTCGTTCAGTCGGCGGCTGCGCTCGAGCAGCTCCATCAGCAGATAGGCGAGGAACAGAACGGGAATGCTCCACAGCCCGTCCTTCAGTCCGTCGAGCACAGCCTCCGAAAGCGCGGTATGGGTGCCGGCGGAGGCAGCGTGTAAGATCAGGTGGGTCAAGCAAAAAACTCCTTTGCAGCGATTGTGCTTATTCTGCGATCAGCGGACGCAGGACGGCGCGGTTTTCGAAACGGGTGTCGCGTGAGGATGCCTTAAAGACCAGCTCCAGCAGCGTGTCGGCGTCCTTGTACGCCTGCGCGTACATCTCAACACGCGAGCCGTCCACATTCGGAATATACAGCCGCCCGTTGCAGGAGGCGGCGGGGAAGTCCGTCGCGTCGCTGACGAAGGAGATCACGGTCGAGCTGCCGGTAAAGAAGCCCGAGAGCGTGGCGGCAGCGTCCGCGACCAGCTCGGCGCGGGTCTTGTCCGAGGAATAGACGATGTTCTCGCTTGAGGGGAAGGTGAAATTGGAGAAGGCGACCTCACGGAAGCCCAGCCCCGCCAGCTCCCGTGCGATCTGCATCAGATAGGCAAGAACGTTCTCGTCCGCGGGGTCGAGCCAGTAGGTGCCGTTTTCGTCCATCCACAGCGCACCGCCGGAGATGGGCAGTCCGCAGGATTGGTTGTTCAGCGCGAACACCATGTCGGAAAAGGCGGGAATTTCCGCAATCATGTAAAAGCCGTTGCTCTTCAGATAGGTGAGCAGCTCGTCCACGACGCCGGTGTCGATGCTGGCACGCTCCGCGCCGCCGATACCGGTGGAGTAGTAATAGTAGCCCCAAATGCTCTTGAGCTGGATCATTACGGCGCACGGCTCGTCCAGCGACTTCACAGTCTCCAGCACGGTCTGCGGCTCAAGCAGCATGGAGGTCGTGATATAGTAGCCGCCCAGCTCGGCAATGGTTTTGCCCGTCGTCTCGCCGACGCTGTAGATGATCTGCGGGTTGTCTACGACGGGACGCGTCTCCGGCTCCCGCAGCTCGACGGTCGGCTCCGTGGAGGGATTCAGCTCCAAATGGGCGCCTCCGCGGTCGTAAACCACGAACGGCTCCACATAAATCAGTACGATGATCGCCGCGACCAGCGCCACGGCAGCAAGAATCAGCGCGATTTTAAGGAACCGCTTCAGCATCAGCTTGCTTCGATAAGATAAACGCATAGGTTCGCTCCTTTCTGAGCGGGGGAAGGATTATTGCGCCAGCAGGCAGCACCATTCGTCGGTATGTCCTGCCGCAACGACGCGCAGCCCTGCCTGCTCAATCGCCTGCCGCACCTCCGCCTCACGCTCGGCAAGAATGCCCGAGCAGAGGAAAACGCCGCCCGCTTTGAGCAGGCGCGGGACGACCGGCACGAGCTGCACGATCACGCCCGCGACGATGTTGGCGCAAACGATGTCATAGCCGCCGCCCTCGGACAAGCGCTGCATCAGCGCCGTATCCGTCACGACGTTGCCGGTGAGCGCGGTAAAGCGGTCGCTGCCGAAGCCGTTGCGGGCGGCATTTTCGCGGGCAATGTGCTCGGCGGCGGGGTCAACGTCCACACCGACGGCACTTTCCGCGCCGAGCCGCAGCGCACAGATCGAGAGAATGCCGCTGCCGCTGCCCAAATCCGCCACGCGCTCGCCGCCGCGGACCAGCTCCTCCAGCGCGCGCATACACATCTGCGTGGAGGCGTGCTCCCCCGTGCCGAAGGTCAGCCCGAGGTCGAGAATAACGGGAAGCCGTCCCTCCGTGTCCTCCACGGTCATCCACTGCGGCACGACGAGAAAGCGCTCGCCGACCGGAAGCGGACGGTAATTGCGCATCCATGAGGTCGCCCAGTCCTCGTCCGCCACGTTTTGCAGCGAAAGCGTCAGTGCGCCGAAGTCACACGCGGGATAGCGCCCGGGCAGCGCCTGTAAAAGCGAGCGCAGCGCGTCGAGCTGCCGCTCCGCCTCCTCTGCGGGGAGGTAGAGACGGACCTCCGAGACGCCCTGCATTTTCTGACACAGCGCGTCGTCCACATAGTCCCAGTAATCCTTCGAGGTTTCCAAAAAATCCTGAAATTCCGATTGATCGTCAATGACAAAGCTGTCAAAGCCCGCCTCCGTCAGCTCGGCGCACAAAAGCGCGATGCCGCTCGAGACGGTGCGGACGGTCACTTCGATCCAGCTCATACGGCTCCTCCTCAAGGTAATAAATGCTTCCCTCTATTTTAATAGATTTTCGGCGGAATAACAAGCAAAATTTCATACCCTCTTTTATTTTTTCAAAAAAGGTGTATAATGGTAGTCGGCATCCGTGTATTTCTATGAAACGAAAGGAACTTGCAATGACGACCAATATCCGTCTTGCGCCGCAGGTAACGCTGCGGGCGATGCAGACCGACAAATTCAAAACAGGCTGCTTCAGCATCAATTTTGTCCGTCCGCACAGCGCGGAAGCGGCGGCGGAGGACGCGCTTCTGCCCGGTGTGCTGCTGCGGGCGACCGAGCGCTATCCGAGCATTGCCGCCGTGTCCGCCCGACTGGACGAGCTTTACGGCGCGACCTTCGGCACCCTCGTGCGGCGGAAGGGCGAGATCAAGCTGACGGGCTTTTATGCGGACTTTATTGAGGACGATTTTCTCCCCGATGGGGAGGAGGTATTCCGCCCCATGGTCGATTTTGCGCGGGAGGTGCTGTTTTGCCCCTTTACGGAGAACGGCTGCTTCTGCGAACGGTTTGTCGAGGGTGAAAAACAGAATCTGATCAACGCCATCGAGTCGGCGCTGAACGATAAGCGCACCTATGCGACGACCCGCCTGGTGCGGGAGATGTGCGCCGAGGAAGCATACGGTGTGCCGCGCTTGGGAACGGTTGAGGCGGTACAAAGAATTACGGCGCAGTCGCTTTGGGCGCATTATCGCGATGTTTTGGCGACCTCGCGCGTTGAAATTTTCTACGCCGGACGGCGCTCGCCCGAGGCTGCGGCGGCGATCTTTTCCCCGCTCTTTGCGGGAAGAACGTGCGATTCGTGCGTGCCCGTCGGGACGCGGGTCGTCCGCGCCGCTGAGCATCCGCTGCGGACGTGCGAGGAAACGCTCGACGTTTTGCAGGGAAAGCTCGTCTTGGGGCTGCGCACGGGCATCACCTCGTCCGACCCCGATTTTCCTGCGCTGACGCTGCTCAATACGGTGCTCGGCGCAGGAATGACCAGCAAGCTTTTCGTCAATGTGCGCGAAAAGCGCTCGCTGTGCTACTACGCCTCGTCGAGCATTGAAAAATACAAGGGGATCATGCTGATCTCGTCGGGCATTTCCGTCGAGCGGCGGCAGGAGGCGCAGGATGCGATCCTTGCCGAGATAGACGCGTGCCGCGGAGGGGAGATCACCGAGAGCGAGCTGGAGTCGGCACGGCGGCAGCTCCTGTCCGCGCTTCGTGCGTCGATGGATGCGCCCGCGCAGCTGGATGATTTCTACCTCGGGCTTGCGCTTGCCGACGGGGACGACATTCCGGAGCTGATGCGAAAGCTTGCGGCGCTGACGGCGGAGGACGTGGCGGCGGCGGCACGGAAGCTGACGCTCGATACGGTCTATTTCCTGAAGGGGGAGGAGCAATGAAGCACACGGAATATCAGAGCTTGGGCGAGAGCTGCTTCTCTGCGGTGCTGCCCTCGGGCTTGCAGCTTCGCATCGTTCCGAAGCGCGGTTTTGCGCGGAAGTATGCCTTCCTTGCCGTCAATTTCGGCGCGGTGGACACGGCGTTTTTCCAAAACGGAAGCCGTCGCCGCGTGCCGGACGGTATTGCGCATTATTTGGAGCACAAGATGTTCGACCTGCCCGATCGGGACGCGATGGAGCTGTTCGCGGAGTACGGCGGCAGCCCCAACGCCTTTACGAGCTACGGTTTGACGGCGTACTATTTTTCCTGCACCGAGCGCTTTGAGGACAATCTGCGGCTGCTGCTGCACATGGTCGCCACGCCGCATTTCACGGCGGAAAGCGTCGAAAAGGAACGCGGCATTATCGCGCAGGAGATCCGCATGTACGAGGACAGCGCACAGTCGCGCGTCGGGGAGGACCTGTTCGCGGCGCTGTTTCGGTCGCACCCGATCCGCGTTCCCATCGCCGGAACGGTGGAGAGCATTGCCGAGATCACGCCGGAGCTGCTGCTGTCATGCTACCGTGCGTTCTACCGCGCGGATAATATGATGCTCTGCGTCGTGGGCGACGTGGATGAGGAGACGGTGTATTCCATTGCCGAAGCGGAGATCGCGGCGGCGGACGGCGCTCCCGCCGAGCGGGACTACGGTGCGGCGGAGACGATGCTGCCGGTGCGCAGGCGGTCGGAAAGAACGATGAGCGTTTCCATGCCGACCTTTGCGCTGGGCTACAAGTGCGAGCCGCCGCAGCGGGGTATGGACACGATGCGCCGCGAGATCGTCGGCGACCTCGCGGGAGAGATTTTGGCGGGGGAGTCCTCACCGCTGTATGAGCGCCTGTACGGAGAAGGGCTGATCGATGCCGATTTTTCCGTCGGGTACGAGAGCGTGAAGGACGCCTGCCTGCTCACGGCAGAGGGCGACAGCCGCGACCCCGAGGCAGTCGCTGCGGCGATCGGGCTGGAGGCGGAGCGTATCCGTACCGAGGGCTTTGACCCTGCACTGTTCGAGCGGCTGAAAAAATCCGCGCTCGGCAGACGGATGCGGGACCTTGACAGCTTCGAGAGTATCTGCTATCGTATCTGTGCGTACTACTTCGAGGGAGTGGAGTATTTCCGCTTTCCGGAGGCGTATGCCGCGATCACACCCGAGGAGGTCGCACAGTTTTTGTCGGAGACGCTGCGACCCGAGCGAGCCTGTCTCACAACGGTCGTACCGAAGGAGGAGTCATATGTTTGAGGATGTTTTCATCAGCTTTCCCGGGCTGGGTATCGGCGAGATCGACCCGCCGACCGGCTTTTATATCCCGGGGACGGAGTTTGAGATCAAATTTTACGGACTGATTATTGCGATCGGGATGCTGCTGGCGGTGCTGTATGCCGTCCGCCGCAGCAAGCAGTTCGGCATGACGAGCGACGACATTCTGAATATCGTACTCGTCGGGCTGCCGTGTGCGATTTTGGGCGCGAGACTGTACTACGTCATCTTCTATGGGACGCCGTGGAGCGACTTTTTCAAGATCCGCAACGGCGGGCTTGCCATCTACGGCGGGGTCATCGGCGCGGTGCTGGGGCTTTCGGTCTATTATCTCAGCAGCCCGAAGCGGCGGGCAAAGCTCCTGCCGTCGTTCGACATTGCGGGACTCGGACTGCTGATCGGGCAATCGGTCGGACGCTGGGGCAACTTCTTTAACCGCGAGGCGCACGGCGGGGTGACGGACTGCTTCCTGCGCATGGGCTTGCTTGAAAACGGCGAGTGGGTGTATTACCACCCCACGTTTTTGTACGAGTCGGTCTGGAACGCGGTGGGACTGCTCCTGCTGCACTTCCTGTCGAAAAAGAGAAGGTTTGACGGTGAGGTTTTCCTGATGTACCTTGCGTGGTACGGCTTGGGACGCGCCGTGATCGAGGGTCTGCGGACGGACAGCCTTTATTGGGGACCGTTCCGCGTCAGCCAGGTGCTGGCGGTGCTGACGTGCATCGTCTCGGTTGGGCTGATCGTATTCGTCCGTTTGCGGAAGCATCCGGACGGCTCTCAAATGCTGGTAAACCGCAGCGCTCCGCAGGAGCCTGCCGATCAGTCTGAGGAGTAAGGAGGAATTTACTTATGGCAACAAAGGAACAGTGGAAGGATATGGCGGCGGGCGCCGCACAGAAGGCAACGGAGGCTGCCCAAAGCGCGGCAAAGGCTGCGAAATACGTGGCGTTTGTCTCCAAGCGCAAGCTTGCCATCGCAGCGGAGCAGGAGAAGATTCGCCGCGCCTATACCAAGCTCGGCAAGGTCTACTATAAGGACTATGTGACCGACGAGGAGCCGGATCAGGCGGAGTACGCGCCGATCTGCGACGAGATCTCCGATTCCTACCGCAAGATCAACGCGCTCAAGGACGAGATCGCCGACGCGAAGGCTGCCTACAGCGGCGAGACCTCCGCAGAGGAGGCGACGAAGCTGGAGGCGCTTGCCGAGCCGAAGACGGAGGAAGCCGAGACGACCTCCGAGGAATAACGGTACGGTTCAGCTCATAAAAGTCGGGGTCAGGCGGTTTGCCTGACCCCAATCAATATGTCAAAAATATCCAGTTTGTCATTGCGAGACCCTGAAAGGGTCGTGGCAATCTCGCAGAATTATTCTGAAATTTCGATAATCTTTGGCGAATTCGGAACATTTCTCATGAGATTCCCACGTCGCTTCGCTCCGACCGGCAAGCGGAGAGCCCGCATCCGTAAGGCTCCTTTGTCGCCAACGGCTACGGCTTCGGAATGACACGGGGGAGGTTTTTCAACACGCTCACTTTATAGGCATAGATGTTGGGGGCAGGCTTATCGCCTGACCCCGATTTTTTGTTCAAAACAGGGCGGGAGCCGAAGCTCCCGCCCTGAATTTGTGCTACGGATTACTTGAGCGAAAGGAAGACGCAGATGATCTTTGCTGCCTGCGCACGCGTGCAGGTGCCTTCCGGCTCAAAGGTGGTCTTGGTCATGCCGTTGACGATCTGATTGGTCTCCGCCCACGAAACGGCGTCCATGTACCAGCCGTCCTTCACGTCGGTGAAGGTCGCGGCAGCCTTGTTCTCGGGACGACCGGCGAAGCGGTAGATCATCGTGACGAACTGAGCGCGGGTGACGTTGCTCTCCGGCTCGAAGGTGGTCTTGGTCATGCCGTTGACAACGCCGGTGTGCTCTGCCCAGCGGATCGCATCGGCGTACCAAGCGTTCTCCTTGACGTCCTTGAAGCTGGGAGTGCCTTCAATCTCAGGCTCGCCGGCAAGACGGTAAAGCAGCATAACAGCCTGCGCACGGGTCAGCTCGCCCTCCGGCTCGAAGGTGGTCTTGGTCATGCCCTTGACGACGCCCTGCTCCGCCATCTCCATGATGTAGGAGTAGTACCACTTCTTCTCGGAAACGTCGGTGAACGGATTGACAAACGGCTCCTTCACGGTGCCGGAGAGGTTTTCCGCCAGCTTTGCGATCTCGGCGTCGGTCAGACCGATCTCCTTGAGGTACTCGGTGGCTTCCTTCTTGAGGTCAGCCTTCGTTGCATCCTCCATGCCGAAGATGAGGCAGAGATTCTTGAGGATCGCATTCTTGAGGTAAGTCTCCTGCGCCTCGGTGAGGGCAGCCTGCTTGCCGTCAACGACGTTGTAGTAGTTGCGGAAGGTGGTGACGTAATCGTTGGCAACTTCCTCAGCGGAGGCGCCCATGAAGCACTCGAGAATCGCGGCGGTCAGACCTGCACGGTCCTTGCCCTCGGTGCAGTGGACGAGGTACGGACCCTCGTTCTTGGTCATGAAGCGGAAGCCCTCTGCAAGACCGTCCTTGAATTCCTTCGTGGTGAAGGCGACGGGCAGACCGAGGTAGATGACGTTCTGCTTGGCGTAGTAGCTTTCGGCGAAGCCCTCGTAGCCCTTTGCCTCTGCTTCCGTGTCGGCGAGGTTGACGAAGGTCTTGATGCCCGCAGCGGCAGCCGCCTTGTCGGCATAGGTGTTACGACCCAGCTCGGGGTTAATGGGGCTGGAGGAGCGATACAGAACATTCTCGCCCATGCCGGTGGTGGCAATGCTGCGGAAGTTTGCAAACTGCTCGTCGGTCAGCGTGGGATATTCGTCGCGGTTGTTGGTGCGGTTGAGCTGACGGACGGAAAGCTCGTCCTTGTAGCCGCCCGCTTCCTTCAGGGTCACGGTCGCGTAGATCGGGAAGGTGACGCCTTCCTTGACCTGATACTTCGCGGAAGCGCCCTCGGGAGCCTTTTCGATGATGCCTGCTTCGACGCCGATCTGACCGTAGTTGATCGCCAGCGTGACAACATTCTTGCCGGTCGCGGCACGGATGAGCAGCGCGTGGGTGTCAACGTCGTCATAGTTCGAGCAGACGGGGAAGTCGTAGCTCTTGCCGTTGAAGGTGACGGTGACGATGTCGCCGTACTCAAACAGCTTGAGGAATTCCTCGGTGGAGATGTCCAGATCGAGGTGACCGTACTTGAACATATTGCCGCTGTCGGGCACAAGAGCGATCACGGTCGGCTCAAGCTTCCAGGTGGAGGTGATGGTCGGGGTGATGGTCTTCTGAGTGCGGATATAGTCGGTCAGAAGGTTACGCGCCTGACCCTTATCCTCGCCCTGGATCATATCGAACTGCGTGGAATAGATGATACGGTCGGGGTCGTTTTCCTTGAATTCGCAGCCGTGTGCGTTCAGCCATTCAATATAGTGACCGCCGCCGTTGTAGCGGTAGTTGTTGACAACAACGGTAAAGGTCTGATCGGGGGTGACTTCCTTGCCGTTGTAGGTCATGGAGACGATGCGCTTGCCCGCTTCCTTCGTGTAGTCGATCACGTAGGAGAAGCCTTCGCCGTAGATCACATCGTAGTAGGTCAGGTCGCCGGTGCTGACCGTCGGCTTGCCGTTAACGACCTTGATCTTGGTAGCGGCGAATTCGAGCCACTGATGAATTTCTTCGCCCTTCATGGTGACCTGGTAGAACCAGTTCTCGAAGCGATAGAGCTTGAACATATCGCCGAGGTAGATATCGCCCTTGTTGATAATGTTAGCGTTATCGCCGGAGGTCAGCGGTGCGGAGATGGAGAGCTGTGCGGGCTTGTCGTCCTTCGGATTGTCCGGAGTATTCTTGCCGGTGTTGTCGTAAGCACCCCAGAGCTGAACGGTGTTGACGAGGTCCATGAAAGCGGACGGCTTCGTGCCGAGCTCCTGCGCGGTGAAGTCTGCGGAGGCTTCGCCGATCTTTTCGAGCATGTACTCGTTCCACGTGGTGTCCTCATACGGCTGCAGGACCTTCACAAGGTCTTCGTCCAGCTTGTAGTTCTCCATGTTAACGAGGGTGGGAGTGACCGTTGCTTCACCGGTTGCCTTGTCGTAGGAAACCTTGACCTGCGCGATGGAGCGTGCCTTGGTGTACGGCTGGAGAACGTGGACATCTTCGCCCTTTGCGTTCTTGAGCGTCCAATCCTTGTTGTTGTGCTCATGACCGGAGAATGCAAATGCGATGGAGTCGGTCTGCTCGATCAGGTCCCCGATGAAGTCAGACTTGACATCGCTGTTAATGCCGCTGTGTGCAACAACAACGATCATGTCTGCCTTTGCCTTCATTTCGGGCTCATACTTCTTGTAGGTTTCGATGATGTCGGCAAAATAGATGCCTTCCCAGTTTGCGGGGATGTCCCAAGTGGGGATGTTCGGGTTACCGAAGCCGATGATCGCGACCTTCACGCCGTCAAAGTCCTTGATGACGTAGGGATCGTAACCCCTCCAGGTCGCCCAATCCTTGCTCTCGTCGCTGTTGGTCGTTGCGTCGAGGTAGTTTGCCAGGCTGACGGAGAGCTGCTTCTCCGTCGCGGTAGAGGCGGAGGTCGCATAGTTGAGCTGGCGGTTGAGGATGTTCAGACCGTAGTTGAACTCATGGTTGCCGACGACCCACATATCGTAGCCGATGGTACGGAACGCCTTGATCGCGGGATCGTCAGTCTCAGGCTTGTTGAATGCGTAGTAGTAGGTCAGCGGGGCGCCCTGGATGGTGTCGCCCATATCGACGACGTACAGGTTGTCGCCGTAGAGTGCACGCTGCTCCTTGATGTAGGAGGAAACACGGGTAAGACCACGCTTGTAGGTACCGCTCTGAGAGGCGTCAACGGTGTAGTCCGTCGCGAAGATCTGACCGTGCAGGTCGGAGGTGACCAGGAACTCGAATTCGGAGACAACGGGGTCGCCGCCGAGGTTTTCAGCCAGCTTCAGGATCTCTGCGTCGGTCAGACCGATCTCCTTGAGGTACTCGGTGGCTTCCTTCTTGAGGTCGGCGGTCTCAAGGTTGTCAACGCCGAACGCGTTCTTGAGGCTCTTTACGATGTTGGATTCGAGGATGGCAACATACTTTTCGCTGCCGAACTCCACGCCGTAGTAGTTCTCATAGGTGGTCATGTAGTCGGAGTAGACCTCGGTATACTTCGCGCCCATGAAGCACTCAAGCAGAGCGGAGACATAGCCCGCGCGATCCTTGCCCTCGGTGCAGTGGACGAGGTACGGACCTTCGTGCTCGACCATGTAGCGCAGACCGTCTGCCAGACCGTCCTTGAAGGACTGCTCGGTGAAGTCAACGCCGAGGTTCAGGAACACGACATTCTGCTTGGAGTAATAGCTTTCGGCATAGCCCTCGTAGGCGGCAGCCTTCGTCGCGTCGTCGGCGAGGTTGACGAAGGTCTTGACGCCGGCGGCTTCCGCTGCCTTGTCCGCGTAGGTGTTACGACCCAGCTCGGGGTTAACAGGGCTGGAGGAGCGATACAGAATGTTCTCGCCCATGCCGGTGGTGGTGATGACGCGGAAGTTTGCAAACTGCTCGTCGGTCAGGTCGGCATAGTCCTCGCGGTTATTGGTGCGGTTGAGGTCATGGAGCAGGTACTGCGCCATGTAGCCGCCCGCTTCCTTCATCTCAAACTTGACCTCGATGGGGAAGGTCACGCCTTCCATTGCCGTCCAGTACCAGGTCTTGTCCGCGTTGGTGTGCTTTTCGGCAATGCCGTAGGTGGTGGCAAAGTTGCCCATGTTGATCGCCATGGAGACATAGCCGGTGGGCTTGCCGTCAGCGTCCTTTTCGACGATGATCGCGGGATTGCCGGAGTCAACGTAATGGTAGGTCGGAACGACCGGCAGGTCCAGCTCCTTGTCAAGGAACTTTACGGTGACGATGTCGCCCCAGCTGAAGCCCAGCTTCTCGCCGAGGAAGTCCGTAGCCTTGCAGTCGGTGTAGACGTTGCCGTATTTGGTCATCCAAAGGTTGGCATCAAGACCGCCGATGGTGATCTTGTCGCTGACGACGGGCGTTTGCTTGACGGTGATACGACCCTTGGGTGTGCCGTAGTCGTCTGCCTTGATGACGCCGCCGAGCTTCTCGGTGATGTAGTCGATGACGACGGAGTCCAGCGTATAGCCGGTGTCGAACTGGGAGCTTGCCGCTGCGAAGGCGTAGTAGGTATCGCCGCCGCCCGCGACAAAGTTGTTGGTGATAACGGCATACTTGGCGGTTTCGTCAAATGCCTTGCCGTTGATCTCGTCGATGGTCACACGGTTAATGGACTTGGGTCCGTAGTAGGTGGAGCCGGGATAGGTGGTTTCGTTCTTGTCGTACGCTTTGTCGGCGTCAACGGTGAACTTGAGTCCCGCGACCTGCGGGAAGCCGCCGAGAGAGGCAGGGGGG
>ENA-ORSL01000993-ORSL01000993.1-human-gut-metagenome-genome-assembly--contig:-NODE-993-length-25862-cov-3.495137_pt1 | contig 25862 bp, 43 predicted proteins | sample MGYA00242190_ERZ509157 | MGnify/ENA primary metagenome ERZ509157 (study PRJEB26280, sample SAMEA2338664) | human gut metagenome | biome: human gut; feature: human-associated habitat; material: faeces...
CAGACTGCCATGAATGTGAGACTAGCAGAAGGAGATGAGTTGTAGAAAGTGCGAAATGTGTTGGAGAGTGAGGAATATGAGTCTTGTGTGAGTGAATACCGTGATAACCAGGATATTCGAGATGGTATTCTTCAATCCCTTCTAGAGGATATGAATCCAGTCAAAGGATCGTCTACAATGCCTGTGGGTTTTGCTGGATACTATGAATTGATTGGAGTAGTTTCTCATATGGTAGATATGAGAAGAGAGAATGAGTTGTAGGGAAGTTCAGTGAAAGGAGGACATTACGTGGGATGGATTAAACAGAAGGGAAAGTGGTACAAGTGTGATGATGACAAGGTTAGTAGTGTGACTAAACAGCGTATTCGTGAGTTGAAGGGAGGTAGTGAAGCTCACAGTGCTTATCTTTGTCTTTACAAGTATATTGATAGTAATGCGAAGTGATTTGTTTGTTGACACAAATAGTCCATATTTTGACAAGAATTCAAAAAGATGCAAAGGAAAGAAGGAACTCATGTACAACCAATATTATTTGATTGAGCATAAGATTGTTGTTCCATTTGTACATGGTTCGATTTCTTGGTGGTTAGGAAATGGCCAACAACAGAGTAATATGTATGACTGGAAGGGTGAATATTGGAGAATTGAAATAATGTATAGCTTATATTCGAGGAGTGAATGGAGAGGATTTGTCAACGTTCATTAAGGCAGTGACATTCACTCTTCATGCTAGCTTCAGACAGAATCAACGAGGTAGGAATTTGTGGTTTGTGTGAAATAGTGATTGACCATTTCCCTTTTGAAGTGCGTGAACAGGGTTGGGGTGAGTTCGAAATTGAAGTGAAAGTGGAATTCAAGAACGATGCAGAGTTACCTGTGATCTTCACTCACTTTTTGAAGTTACATCCTTTCAATGGTGAGCCCAGCAAAGAGAATGTTGTAGTAGATGATGCTGTGATTCACAGATAGCCTGTTGTAAACGAGTTCTATGATGAATTCGTGTTCAATGAACCAACAGAATACATGTACCAACTATATCCTATGCCGATCATTCTATTGTGCTCTTGACAATACATTGATGACTCCAATGAATAAACCTGAATTACCTCCTGAAGCAGTACACTGGACTGTATTCAACGAGAGTGAAGCCTTAGCTGTAATAATGCGTGCACAAAACTATATAAACGATGAATTGCTTCGTAAGTGAAAGGGCTGGGAATGAAGTGAAGGGACGAGTGATTTGCTTGTTACTCAAGAACTACGTTCAGTGAATCTTACTCTCCAGCAGCAGCAGCAACAACAACAACAGAAGAAGAATCAGAATATTGTGAGTGTGTAATTGTATCCTTCATTGTTTAACAAAGACACCAAAAGTACAAAGGAAACCTCACTTAGGGAATGCTCCCATGTTACTGATGATGATACCGACAATGATACCATAGATTCCAAGAGCAGAAGCGAAAATCTGGGCAATCAGCATCTTGGAGAACAGTGATCCATTCTGAGCATCACTCAAAGCGCAACTCGATCCACAAATACCAACAGAAAGACTACATATCAATTCCACTCTTCACGCTCAAACCCGCTAGTCACATTCGACAAACCCACACTCAGTCCAGCACTGAATACAGCATAGGCAGCGAAATACAAAGTGTTGAAATCGAAGTTTGGATCCCAATTATGGTTGATATCATAACCGTTAGCTGACATTTTATTAATCAGAATCACTGCAATGATAATGCCGTAAATGGCATTGGCTTCACAGAAAATGATACTACATTTCACAACAGATAATACAACACAAACCTAATCAGGTTCTTTGATCGAATTCTTGGTGCTTTCACACATCCACCCATCAAAGTGGAAGCAGCAGTCCAGATACCCCTAGAATGAACACTTTTGGTGACAACCTACCAAGCAGCTCCCACAACAGATAAAGCAAGACCACAAGCAATTCCTATAAACCCAAGGGCATATGGAGAGATGTGACTGAAGACCTGAGTCCAATCTACGAATAAGAGATGAAATACCGATCGAAACCTTCATTGTAAAGTACAGCAGTATTATTCATTGCTAGTAAAATTCAACTTGCTAGACTCACACTAGTTACTGAGATAATCGATTCTCCAAAAAGAGGGAAACGGGGAAACATATAATAGTTCATTTACGAAATCATCCATTGATGCTTCATTGTTGTAGGATGTGCGACTGGTATCATAACACCAACAAATGAAATACGAAACAGACTAGGTGCTTGCAATTTGTTGTTTGTTGCTACTAGTTTATTTTTCGTCTTATTTTATCATTCGAAACAATATATAACGCTTTGGTAGAAATGCCTATTCCTTCTTTACTCGATTCATTCACAGTTGAAACGAAAACAAATAGCAGGTCTCACTGTGAATATTCCTGAGAAGATAAAATAGAAATACTTAGATCTTGATCATGGAAGTCCTAGATAACTACAGTGATGAACTAGTACAGATTCAGGAAGTTATTGAGGAGTCATTCAAGAACTTATGTAAACTCTGGGACCAAATCGGTGTATTCCCAGATAACAAGCGTAGCGAGTTGAAATCCCAAATTGTGAGTGGTTCTGTAGATGCTGTGATCCGATATTTGAATTCGATTTATGATAGCGAACTAGAAGTAAGTGGATGTAAGTGATTCTTATCCCTAGAGCAAGAATGAGATGGAAAAAAGTATTAAGACGAAAGAGAAAGCAGTTGGAGAGTTGTGTAACAAACTTGGATTCCGTGAGGATTTGGTATATAATATCTATCAACCTGTGATAATGTAGATTTGGAATGATGAGAATGGTGTTGATAAACGTGAATCCAAGACACTTAGTCAGATTCTTGCAATTGTTACTGATACTAAGGAAAAATTGGCAGATGTACTATTTTGATGCAGACTTGATGTATTAGAAGTATGTCCAACGAAGTATTGATATTCGAGAGAAACTAAATGTTTTACGCAGTATTTATGATCAATTGGGAGAGCCAGTTGAAGAGGTATTCTCAAATCCTGATGATTTCTTGTTGGAGAAGAACATGCTTTGTCTCGAGGACCGAGTGAGAGTGGTTGAAGAATTACGAGTAATATTTTGAGAGGCAGAATGATACGCAGGTCAATCGAATTGAGAAGACAAAAGAGTTACGACAACAAATGAAGCAATTCTATGATACTCTGGGAATTACTGTGGAGAATGCTGAGAATGAGGTCGACAAGATTGTTCTATCAGCAGAAGATGTCTCTCATGTATGAATGATTGATGCTTAGTCGTTACCTATCACAACAGTTATGGTGAATAAACTGAAGGATCGAGCTGAAGAACTGCATCAGCTAATTGTAGAACATGTGAATGGATATGATTCGTAGCAAGACAGACAACAAACAATTATTCAGTATATGGTAGAAATTCAAGGATTATGGAAACTGTTGCAGACACCTCAAGAAGACATTGATGCATTCCTTGCAAACTATACTGCTTCAGTCTCGAATGATGCAATAGCATATGTAGGAATCGAGAAGAGGTTATGATTCTAGTATCAACAGTACATCTTATCCTTGCATGAAGAAGTGAGTTCGAAGCTACGTGTATTGATTCCAAATCTGCGTACTGAGATCCAGAGTATGGGAGAGGAGCAGATTTGACGTAGATGTGATTGAGTTCGTTCGCTACTACAGTAGTCTTCTGGACACATGGGATTTGTCATTATTGAGTATTCCTGAGGGTGAGAATGTGGAAATGGAGTGATGGAAAGATCAATTCTCTATGGATGTGTTGGATCAGCACAATCAATTGTATGAGCGAGTACTTGAAGCGAAAGAAGAGTTGGATCCGATTGTGAATCTGATTAATCGTCGGGAGAATCTGCTTCAGTTGAAGGAGGAATTGGATGTGTTGTTGAAAGACCCAAGACGATACACAGATAAACGAAACAGCAACAAATAGTGATTGTTAAGAGTGGAGGTGATGAATAGTCTGAGGAGGCAAATGCAGTTGGAGAAGGAAGTAAAAGAACTACCGAAAGTGATTCGAGAGTTGATTACAATGATTAGCGAATATGAAGCAGAGAAAGGATCGATCTACATCAATGGCGATCATTTCCTCGATATCTTGAAACAAGAGGATGATGCATTACGTCCTCGGAGTGTACGAATATGAAAGCATTTTAAGTATAGACTGTGTCTTCAGTGTATTCAAGACAGTCAACAAGACGGTAGAATTGGAGTTGTCTGTGAAATGTGTACAATATGGTTATGTAGTTTTCAATATTTGTTTGAGAATAATTCTCCTTCTTAAGGAAGAATCAATTGAGATGGAAATGTCCCAATTAAGAGACTTCATAATGATGAAATAGAGAATAAAGGGTCCTTAAAAGTGTCTATGACCCATTTTATAATTAGGGCCCCCAGTTGAAACCATGATTTCTTCTTCCAGTTGTGTTTGCCACAGACATCGATTTTAGTCAAGCATGCCTTTCAAGCGTAGGTAAGTAGTTGCTCCATGAATTGGTGTATTTGGAGAGTTTGTTTCTGAAGAGTTGACGATTAACCCAAGCATAGAAACCATGGACGTTCAAAGAAGGGAAGAGGTCATGTGAACCCCGTGAGATGCACTCACTGCTTCCGTTGTGTTGGAAAGGTGGGTAATGGTGCTTTTGTGTAATGGATCTAGGATAAGGCCATCAAGCGTTTCCAAGTGAGAAACATGGTGGATGCCTCTTCTCAGAGAGATATTCGTGACGCTTCGGTTTATGAGCGTAGCTTTTGGTGATGGAAAGAATGATGGATTAGAGTACACTCTCCCCAAGTTGTACATCAAGCAACAATACTGTGTGTCTTGTGCTGTCCACGGTCGTGTGGTTCGTGCCCGTAAGGTGGCTGATAGACGCATTCGTGAGTTTGTTCGTCCTCAATTCAAGGCTGTAAGATGTGAGTAAGAGATATAAGAAATAGGAGCGTTCTTAAGGACTGAGTTGAGTATGGGAGTGGCAAATTGGATTGTTTGTTGATGAATCAACTATTGGATGATGAAATAAGAAGGAATAGACCCGCGCTTTCTCAGTCTTGTATCAAAGTGAGTCACTTTCGACGAAGTGAATATCTACACAAATAGACTCAAGATGGAGATTGAAAATGAGGAAAAGTGGGTGTGAAACGGAGTATTGATGAGTAGAGTAGTGTAAATGAATCAACTGTAACGAGTAGAGTATATCTCTAACGGAATATGAACTATTAAAACAATCAGAAAGTCCATCTGTTGACAAGGAGTGTTTGAGAGAGACATCTCCTCAAGAAGAAGAGAACACTGACAAGTTGGAACTAAATCAGGAGTATATTTCAGAAAGAACAAAAGAATGTGTTTTGGTATTGGTTGATGAATAGGATAGAGAGAATGAGAGTGAAAATAGTTCTGTAGATGATTCATCATTGATATTACGTCGTTTGACAAAAGAACAGAAGAGAAGAGCTATGGTTCGTTATTTGAGTGAGCAGGGAACTCTATTTAACAGTTTTTTGAATTCTAGCGAAGAGAAGAAACGAGTGAAACTATCTCGAGGAAAGTTGGTGTTGTTCTGTCTGTTGATGAATAGACGTCGTATGAGTGTGAATAGTGGAGATGATGAAAATCTGCTTCTAGATACAAATGAAGTAGAGTTGCTTCGTATCCAATCTCAACCAGCGTGTATCAAAGGAACAATGCGTCTTTATCAGATCGAAGCATTAAACTGGTTAGTGAATCAATATCAGTTGGGTCTGAATAGTATCTTGGCTGATGAAATGGGTAGGTAAAGAAGGAGAGCATTGAGAATAGGTCTTGGGAAGACATTGGAAACAATTGCTTTGTTGGGTTTCCTGAATCAATACATGAATATCAAGTGAGTGATATCGATGTGAATAATGGGATAGAGGTCCTCATTTGGTGTTAGTTCCACTATCAACACTAGGAAATTGGATGAATGAGTTTGATCGGTTCTGTCCTTCGATTCGAACTTTTCGATTGCATGGAACAAAAGAAGAGCGAGAGTTGATGCTGAAGAAACTTCGACGAGGATCAAACCAGGAGTGGGATGTGTTGATCACAACCTATGAAATGGCTATGATCGAGAAAGGGACATTGAGTCGTGTGAAGTGGGAGTGAGTGAATGAAGATGGAATGAGTGATAGATACTTAGTGATGGATGAAGCACATCGTGTGAAGAATGAAAACTCCAAACTGAGTATGATTCTACGTCAGTTCTCCTTTGAGAATCGATTGCTTTTGACTGGAACTCCACTCCAAGTGAGAATGGATGGAAGTATTGAGACTAGAAGAATCTTCACGAGTTGTGGGCTCTGTTGAACTTCCTGATGCCAGAAGTGTTTGGATCTCAGGAAACATTTCATTCTCTGTTCAATCTGGAGGAGATGGGTGATGTGAACGAGAAGGAGAGAATGATTCGTCAGTTGCATCAAGTGTTGGAGCCTTTCATGTTACGTCGATTGAAGAGTGATGTAGAGACAACACTTCCTGTGAGAATGAATGTGCTGAGTGATGAATAGCCTAAAGTGGAAACAATTCTATATGTAGGAATGTCTCATATGCAAAAGGAATTGTACAAGAAGGTGTTGATGAATGATTTTGATGCTGTGAGAATGATAGATGAGAGTAATGTCTAGTTGGTGAATAGTCGAAGTGAACGATCTCATTTGATGAATCTAATGATGCAGTTACGAAAGGTTGCTGGTCATCCTTATCTGTTTGATGGTGTGGAGGATCGTTCATTAGATCCAATGGGAGAACATGTGATTAAGGTATGATTGAAGAGAGATTGATCATATGAGAACTGTGGGAAGATGGTATTGTTAGATAAGCTATTGAAACGATTAAAGGAACGAGATCATCGTGTACTGATCTTCTCTCAAATGACACGGATCCTTGATATCCTAGAAGTGAGTGAATGATTGAAGGATTATAGATAGGATTATTGTGATATTCGTGATTATTCATATTGTCGTATTGATGGAAGTATCTCAAGTGAAGAGCGAGATAATCAGATTCAATCTTTCAATGATCCTCACTCAACCAAATTCATATTCCTTTTGAGTACTCGTGCAGGAGGCTTGGGAATCAACTTAGCAACAGCTGATACAGTGATTCTGTATGACTCAGATTGGAATCCTCAGGTGAAGAAGAGAGAAATGAATGAGAAGTAGATGGATTTGCAAGCAGAAGATCGTGCTCATCGAATTGGTCAGAAGAAAGAGGTTCATGTGTATCGGTTAGTTACAGAAGGCACAGTGGAAGAACAAATCGTTGAACGAGCTCAGATGCGATTGCGGTTGGATGCATTGGTTATTCAACAAGGTCGACTTCGTGAGAAGGATAAACTGAGTAAAGAAGATATGTTGGATATGATTCGGTGAGAAATGAGAGACTGAATAATGAATAGTCATGGTGCAAATGAAGTGTTTTTGTCAACTGAAGATGGAATTGGAGATGATGACATTGACCGTATTCTGGATGCAGGTCAACGTCGTACGAATGCCTTAACAGACTCCATAGCCAAAGTATTACCAAGTGATGAACAATTACTGAACTTCAAGTTGGATCATGCTTCTGTTCATATGTTTGAGGGTGTGGACTATACACAGAAGAAGAAACGAGAAGAAGAACTGATTGGTCTGGTATATAAAGAGACATCGCTCCAGCAATCTCTTCGTAAACGAAAAGTGGAATTGAATGAATGGATTTGAAGGTAGACAATCACATATACAGAGACTGGAGTGAAAGGAAATGAAGACTCCAATCGAACTCTCAAACCTCGTTCAATTATCAAGCTTCCTCCAATGCAACCTTGGCGATTCTATAACAACAAGCGAATTGAAGAATTGGCTCAACAAGCTCAAAAGAATTATGACAATCCTGAGTATGATCATTCAACGAAGAAGTGGTTGACAAGAGAAGAAGAAATGGAACTGGAACAGTTGTTGGGTGAAGGATTTGACACTTGGAGCAAGTTTGATTATAGTGGGTTTGTACAGGGTTGTGTGACCTTTGGTCCAAGTGATTATGCTCATATTGCTGAAGCAATGGGTACCAAAACAGCAAAGGAAGTGGAGGAGTATTCGAAAGTGTTTTGGTCCGAAGGAGAGTAGAAATGAGAGAGAGAAATGAGAGATAGGAAGAAACTACCAAACTTTGCAAAGATTCGAGAACGAATTGAGAAAGGACAAACAAAGCGAGAAGAGGTGAAGGTATATAGAGAATTAGCTGCCTGGAAGACATTGAATGTATCCAATCCTTGGGAGATGGCTCTTCCTGGAAGTCATAGTGGATACAGTGAGGAAGCAGATGTGTTTATAGTGCTATGTGTAAGTGAGAAGAAGAGAATTGAGAGTAGATTGTACTGTTTGGTTGGGATCAATGGACTCGTGTTCGTCGAGCCATCTGGTTGAATGATTCTCTTCAATTGGATTATTACCTGCGTACTCGAACAGATGCAGAGTTGAATCGACGAGCTGAGACATTGATGAAAACGATAAGGAAAGAGAGAATCGAATGGAAAGAGAAACAAATGATATTGGAGAGGAATCAGGAGAAAGAGAAGACGGAATTGGAACAACGATTGAAGTCAATGGAAGAAGAAGAGCAGAGAGTAAGAGAAGGAATTCGTGAGAAACAGAAGGAAGTAGAATTGCTACGTGAGAGAGTGAATAAGGAGAAGAAAGAACGAATGAAAGAAGAATCACAATTAGAAGGATTACGAGCAATGCAGATTCCAAAATCATTATTGTTGGAGTTACTTCCTCTTCTAGAGGAACTGTATCAGGGAATGACTGGAAATCAGCGTGAATTGGAAATCTATCTTCATTCTAAGGTTCCATTGCTATCCATTCGGTCTTGTAAGGATCTGCTGAGTTTGGTAACAGAAAAACGAGACGGAATGAGAGGAGTGACGTTCCTTCGATCATCGTTGGTGAATCCAGTAACGAAAGTGATTGATTTGAGTTGTGAATTGGATGTGGACGATGAGATCAAAGAGAAGTGTTTGGAACTGGCTAAGAAGCGAATGAATACTGAAAGTCCTGTGGATGTGAAGTCGATTGTGGGAGAATGGGAGAGAGAAGCGAAGGAACGGAAAGAGAGATTGTTGGAGATTATGACTGAGAAAGGAGGAATAACCTGTGATGAGGTGTTTAGTGAAGATACGATAAGAAGAGTAGGTGGAACAAAGGAGGAATTGAAGAGTCTGGTAGGGAAGATGTTAATGATAGATCCAGTAGGAGAGAAAGGAGAGAAATGATGACTAGAATACAAATCGATATGTACTAAAGAAAACAAAGAAACGAGAAAAGGAAGAACAAGATAATGAAGTGAATAAGAAAGTGAAGATAATGGAAGGATAGAATGTGTATTACAAACAGAATGAGAATTGCGTTCCTTCAAAACTAAATGATTTACAATTCAGCACTTCCAAGAGCAGCCGTGATCTGAGTCCATACATTCTCGATAGGAGCATCGGCTTCAATTGTCTTCACTAATCCCTTCTTTCCATAATAGTCAATAATAGGAGCAGTCTTGTTGTGGTACTCTGTCAAACGCTTCTGAAGGACTTCGGGATTATCATCCTTTCTCTGGATCAGAGGTTCACCAGTCACATCATCCTTTCCCTCAACCTTGGGAGGATTAAACACAACATGATACGAACGACCACTAGCAGGATGAACTCTTCTTCCAGAAATACGCTCCACAAGCTTTTCATCAGGAACATCAAAAGCAAGCACAGCATCAATCTTCATTCCATCCTTTGCCAACATTTCATCCAACTATTCCTTATAAATCCATTTTCACAATCTTACCATCTCAGCTTGAGGAATGGTACGAGGGAAACCATCCAAAATGAATCCCTTCTTGCAAGCAGGACTGTGAATGTTATCCTTGATGATGTTCACCACAATATCATCACTCACCAAAGCACCTGCATTCATTGCTTCTTTGGCACGAAGACCATATTCAGTGCCTACAACTCATTTCAACAATTCATCCTATACCTCGAGCAACAGCATCACGCAACATATCTCCAGTAGCCAAGTGACAAACGCAATACTCCTTCTTAATTTCAGGAGCCTGTGTTCCCTTACCACAACCAGGAGGTCCTAGAGGTAATTATCAGAGAAGAACACAATTACCAATCAGAATCGTACGAACACCTCTTCTCTTGGAACAATCAACACGACGCTCCAACTCATTCACAATGTCTTCAGTAGGAATATTCTGCATGGAAAAAGAGAAAGAAAATGGAGAAACAAAAGTAGTGGTGGTGAGGGACAATAGGTTTCTATGGATCACTGAACCTTTCTTCAAATTGAATTCGCTATTTCGCATATGCAAATAAGAGAAAACTGAATCAATAATCTCCATTGTCTCTCAGTATGTTCTAAACGGCCCAAAGAGTTCATTCAAAAGAAATGAGAGAGAACAAAGAAATGTTCTTTCTTTTCTTGTTTTGTGTGATTTCTAGTATATGGTGTGTATCTGGATATCAAGAGAATGGAAATTGGCAAGAAAGTGAATCTACTCTGATTCGTTCTCTTTCTTTCCAGACAATGGATTCAATAGATGTTATAAGAAAGAATGAAAATGGAAAGTGGATAAGGAGTGAGTTTTCATTAGTTCAGTCTTCTGGTGCTCCAACGAATCTATCTTATCCTGATGGTGTTATTTATCGAACAGGAAGTGTAATATCGTTAGTTCCAACTTATTCAGGAAGTGTCAGTTGGTGGAGTATTTCTCCTTCACTTCCTTCTTTTCTGACATGGGACAGTCAAACTGGAACAATATCAGGAAGATTGGAAGAGTCGTTTGAAACTGTTTTTACGATCACAGCTGGAAATGAGAATGGAAGTGTCTCTTATGTACTAGTTCTGAGTGTATTGAATAGTGGATGTCTAGCAGATGGAGAATGGCCAGTAACGAACTCTCTACAGACTGTTTATCTTCCTTGTTCTGATGAGTTTGAGTATGTTGGGAATCAATCTCGGACATGTGTGGGTTATGCAATACCCACCTGGGGTCCAATCACACGCAACTGTGAACTGGGTCCTCCTTATGCCTTGAGATATCCATATCGTGATTACAATGTATTCACAGGAATTGAAGTAACGAATTTGATTCCAAGTCATCGAGGGAAAGGGATCGAGTATTCAGTCTCTCCTTCTCTTCCTGAAGGTTTGATTTTGGATTCATCCACAGGAGAGATTCATGGAACAGTGAAGAGTGAGGAGCCATGTACAACTGTGACTGTGACCTTGGTGAACGAAGTGGGGAACTGTACAACTTCTCTCAGAATATGTGTGATTCCATCAGATAGATCTGAATCTCCTCTATTCCCTCAACCAAGACAGAAGTTCTGGTTGTTTTTGAGTATAGGGATATTGACTGTTAGTATTATTCTCTCAATTGCTTTTCTTTGTTGTGGATGTCGGTGTAAGAAGCGAAGGATGTTGAAAGTGGAGAAGCAGAAGGATTAGTTGAATCCGTTTTCTCTTTGGATTTGTATTCTAATGATTGTGTATTTGTTGATAGAGAGTGTTTTGGTTGTTATTCCTGATTCGAATCAAACCACATGAGTATTCAAAAGTCTTCTATTTGTTTCTTCAAATAAGAAGATTGATTAATGAAGAATTGACTGAGATTGAACATCTTTCATGATTCAATTCGATTTCTGACAAATCCTAAATAGGACAGAATTTGATTCCATAAATAGATCTTCTTTCTGTCATCACGTTGGAATCTGAATTGTGAATCCTCTTCGTTCATTACGTGATTCTGATAGATGAGAAGAAATGCCGTGGATAGGTTTTGATCTCTATTGAGGAGAAAACAAATCAGAATCTCTTCTGAACTGGATCACTGAGTAGGATGTGAATGAATGAACTGATGAACAGAATATCTGAACTGAAGGAATAGAGAATGTTAAAGAGAGTGATTTGTAAACCTACAATTCATATGTTTAGTGTAAATGAATTGTAAAGAGGAATGATGAATAGCGTGCAATCAGTTGTGACTTGATGCCTGGAACAGTGGGACTTGGAGGTCGAATGTCTCAGAATCCGCTGAAAGTGACAATTTTCGGTGCTTCGACAGGTAGTCTGGGTCGCAGTGTTGTGTATGAGTTGGGTAGAAGTGTTGAATTGGATTTGATGGATAGCTTCTCGTGGAGTGACATGCATGATTCCATACAGAGGAGAAGGAGATGAAGTTCGACATCTGAAGCAATCGGGTGATATTGGGAAAGTAAATCCAATTCCATTTCATCCTCGGGATGAACAATCGATTCGTGACTGTATTGGAAATGCAGACATTGTGTTGAACTTGGTTGGTAAATACTACGAGACAAAGAATCTGTATCTGAAGAAGAACTATACGTGAGTGAAGAAGGATGGAATGAGAGGTAGATATCAGGATGTGAACATCTACTTCCCTGAGCGTCTTGCTCGTATTTGTAATGAGATGGGTGTGAAGAATCTATTGCATGTATCTGCTTTACAACAGAATCTGAAGCATCGGTCAGAATGGGCTCGAACAAAGGTGGAAATAGGAAGAGATGGTAATGAATAGGCAAAAGGTGAAGAGGTGATTCGTGAGGTGAAGCCTGAGACGTGTATTGTTCGTCCTGCAGATATGTTTGGTGAAGATGATCGAATTCTCCAATGGTGGATGTGAGTGTGAGTGATGAGATGTAGGATTGGTCGTCAGTTCCATATCTATCCGTGGTTGATCAATATCAATGGTGGAGCTGCGCTGAAACAGCCTGTCTGGTATGGAGATGTGGCTACTGCGATTCGGAAGTATTGTATGAACCCTGAAGCGTACAATGGAAAGACAATGGAACTTGGTGGACCGGAGGTGATGGCCTGGTCACAGATTGTGGATTGGTTCCGAGAGGTGACTCATACAGCTCGTGTGCCTCCTCGTACACCAACATCAATTGCTCGTATGTATGCTGGAGTGTTGGAATTGGGTCCAAAACCCTATATCTCACGTAGTGAAGTGGACTTGCGTGTGAGTGACAATGTGGTGGATCCTCACACGACATGTTTGACCTTCAAGGATCTGGGAGTGAGAGAATTGAGAGAGAGTGATCTGTAGATTGAACCACACTCCTTGAAGGATAAGGGCTATTCGGCAATATTGCGATATCGTAAGGGAGGTCATTGGGCCTATGAGAATGAAAACGTAAACACAAGAGTGATTTAATTTGTCTGTTATTGTTGTGTTTGTTGAGAAAAGGAATAGTATAATAATCAAAGAGTACTAACCACTAAACATGTATGAGAATAATGCCTTGAATCATCATTATTCGAAGACCAATTCGGTTGAAGAAACGAAGACCGTAAGAATATGATGGATCGAAATGTATTGATGAATCAAGTGGTTTGACTGAAGTCATAACACATGAACTAGGTGAATAATGTCATCTGAACCCCTTCAGATTAATAGTGATGTTCTAGCTTCGCTGAGAACCCGTCGCGAAGAGTTACAGAAAGAACGGATAGATGTGTTGGTAGGCAGTATTGATATGAATGTGAGAATAACAGAATGCAAATCGATTCCTGGATGGAGAGATCCGAAAGGCAATTGAACGTTGTCCGAAGCGTGAAACGGGAACTGTGGAGGCGTTGAATGAACGGATTCGTAAGATGGAAGAAGATATTGAGTATGGTAGTTTAAATGCCAAAGAGGAGAAATTGGTATGGGTTGTGTGTGGTGAGTGAAAGTGTAGGAAAGACGACGAATCCAAGATATTGAGAAACAGAGAGATGCATTGAAGGTGTACTTGAAAGCCCAAGAAGAGATCACTCTGTTGAGAGAAAAGCGAACTGCAGGAAACAAGAGGTTGGATGAAATCAGTCACACATTGGATGAGTTGATCAACACTTTGAATGTGTCGGAAGCTCTTCTCCGTCTGAAGGAACTAACAGGAGTGCTAGTGAGAATTGTGGGTGGAATTGACTGTAGTTACCGAATGAGAAGCTGAAGCAACAAGAGGTTGAGATTCAGAAGGCAAGTATGGGTCGTGTGTGTGGTAAGAACATGTCAAATGTAGGAAGAGGGATGAGGATTGAGGTGTAGTTGCATAGCATGGAGGAGGCATTCAAAGTACATCTCTCGATTCGTCGTGATACGATGATATTAGTGAGTGGTGAGGAAGTGAATGTGTTGCGATGTGTGGAGGCACTGAAGGATATGGGTGAGGAGGTGGAGACGATAATGAAGTTACCATCAGAACAGATCCATGCTTTGATGGCTCATGAGGGCAAGTATCGTAAGAGGATTGAACAGGAGTCGCGTGTTCATTTGGCTCTGGAGGGTACAGATGGAATCCGAATAATTGGAGGTCCAAAGGCTGTGAAGAGTGCAGAACGGAGTGTGACAGATCTCTTCCGAAGTGAGGAATGTGGGGATGATATGAGAGATAGAGAGCAATCGATTTGTAGTGAGTCCATTCCTACGTAGTGTTCTGTTGAGTGAGAAGATGAAGGCGTTCCAAGAGCTTCAGCGTCGTTGTCCTGCTTATCTGGGTCTGGGTGAGAAGATCACAGAGCTAGTGTTGTTAGGAACAGCAGAGGATCAGCGTGAGACTCTGGTGAGAGATTGTGAAAGATGTGAGAGATAGGCGATCCTGGCTAGTTTCGAGAAGGAACATCAGGAAGTGACAGAGACAATCCCAGTGTCTGAGCGTCTATTCCGTTATCTGTTTGAGGAGAAAGGAAAGCGTGTACAGAAGATCCAACAGACCTCACATGCCCGTGTGCGTATGGAACGATCTCCGTATAGTGTGGTTGTGAGTGGCACAAAGGATGCTGTGGAGGCAGCGATGGAGAGTTTGAAGGCAACAGAGAAGGAATTGCTTGAGGCCAGTGTGGAGATGGAAGTGTCAGAAGCTCAGATTGGCATGTTGCTGGATAAGAAGGGTGCATTGCTAAAGAAGCTACAGACAGAACAGAAATGTTCTTTGGATGTTGATCGGAAGGCCAAGAAGGTGGTGTTGCGAGCTCCTGAAGAATCCCGTGAAGAGGCGTGTAGAGCCCTGAAGACGATATTGGAGAGTGTGCGTGTGGAGACAGTGGCTCTGAAGCCTCGTCAGGCATCCTTGTTTGTGGGTCCGAGTGGTAGCAACATCAAGAAGCTGCGAGAGATGAGTGGAGCGCAGTTGGAGGTGGAGAAAGAGGAGCTGAGGATCAGTGGTGAGGATTCAGCAGTCACAAAGGCAATGGAGCTAGTGACGAAATGGCTGGAGGAGCATACAGTGATGGAGTTGGAGACAGAAGCGAGTGTAGGCTTCGCTGTGATTGTGGGTCCGAAGGGAGCGAATCGGAAGATACTGCAGAAGGAGCTGGATGTGGAACTGAGTGTGGAGGAGGGTAAGGAAGGAAAGGCTTATGTTCGAGTGATGGGTGGTTTGTCACAATGTGAGAATGCAGTGAAGACTCTACAGAACAAGATGGAACAGTACAAGAAGGAGAATATGAGTGTGAGTTTCCCTACAGGAGTATTCCAGAATGCTCCAGAGTTGCGTCGTGGTAGTTTGGAAAGGAAGATGAAGGAATTGGGTGTGGAGTTGAATGTGGTAGAACGTCGTAGTGTGGTGATAGTCCATGGTGAGGAAGAAGCATTGAAGAAGGCTGTGGAGTATTTGGAGGAGTTGAAGAAGCAGTATGAGGAGTATGAAGAACGAGATGTGGAAGTGGCAAAGGAGGAGATTGGTGTATTGGTGGGTCGAGGTGGAGAGAATGTGCGTCGTCTCCAAGAGAAGTTGGGTGTGGTTGTGATTGTGGACAGAGAGAATGAGAAGAGACCAGCATCAACTCCTCGTGTGCATGTGTGGGGTCCAAAGGAGAAGGTGGAAGCAGGATGTGAGGGTGTGATTGCAGACTTAGAGGAGCGAGTACAAGTGTCAGAAGCTCTTCCTTGTTCTGTGAAGCAGATTGCTCATCTAACAGAGAATAGATTTGCTTTGGTTAATGAGATCCAGGAACAATCAGGAGCTGAAGTGTATGTGCCACATGATCTTCCCATGTTTGGATCCACAGCTGTGACAGTACGAGGAAACAAACAGCAGGTGACAACAGCAGTACCTCTGGTGCGAGAGGCATTACAAGGACTGATTCGAAGAACCCTCCAAGTGCCTGCAGAGGATCTGACTGTGATGTTGAAGAATGGGAATCTACAGGTTCAGCGTCTGACCTTGGAGTCGAAGAGTCGGATTGTGACAGATGAGACGAAGGGAGAGGTGATTGTAGTAGGACCCAAGGAGGGAGTGCAGTTGGTGTTACGTCGTTTCTTGGAACAGTTGAGAGCAGTATTGCCTGATCAGTATCTGATGGAACCGATATCTGAGAGTGTATATCTGGGATTGAATGTGGATCAGAATGTGAAGGAGATGGAGCAGTATCAGAAGGAACATGGTGTGGTGATGTATCAGGATGTATCAGCTGTGTATTTGTATGGTACAAGTGAGGCCTTACCAGCAGCAATGGAATGGTTGAAGAGTATGTGTGAACGTATCTCCAAGGAGAGTCATGTGATGAGAGTACCGAAGGAGTGTATTCCTTTCCTGATTGGTACTCGAGGCAGTCGAATCTCTCAGATGCGGAAGATGAGTGGAAGTTCATTGGAGATTGTTGATGATGATGGTGTATGGATTCAAGGAAAGGAGGAGTGTGTGGTGAAGGGTATGGAGTTGGTGTCCAATGCATTGGAAGAATATGAAATGACACATCGTCGAGTTCAAATTGATCCTGAGTATATTGGTGTATTGGTAGGAACACGTGGTTCCAATCTGAACCGTCTGCGTCAACAGTTCCTGACCTCTGTGAATGTGGAGAATGATGGATGGGTATCAGTGTCTGGTACACAGAAGCAAGCTGTACAGGATACGATTGATGCAATTGTGAAGTATGTGGAGGAGAAGAAGCAGGAGATGGGAAGTGTGAAACCAGAGTCAGAAGGTCGTTGGGAGTCGAGACGTCGTGAAGAGTCACGAGAGAAGCCAAAAGAGAAGGTGACAGATGGAAGAGAGTCAGTGTGGGAGAAGTTGAAGCATAATCCTCAACTGCCATTGGGACTGAGCAAGAAGAAGGAAGAGTCACATTCTCAAGAAGTGTCTCGTATTCTTGGATTGAAAGATACAACTGTGGGAGGAAGTGAGTGTTACAAATCGGAAAGTGGATATACTGTTGAACTGTAAGGGTTATTCGTGTTACTATGGGTTGTTTGTTGAGAGTAAGAGTGGATTTGAAGTGTTTATCAGTTTGAAGTATGTATATTATCACATACAGAAAAGATGATTAATTCTCATTGATTTGTGGTGATGGAGTTTGGAGACCTTGTAAAGTTACGACCTAAGAGAAGGTTCTTTTCTAAAGAGGTTTCCAAGATTAATTTGGAGAAAAGACTAGAGAGAGAGAGATCAAAGAAGGAGGAACGTGAAAAGTTAAACCAACGAGGACCTTATACGTGGCAAATGAATGTAACAGTAGATGTGGATGGAAAACAAGTCAACATTGTTAAGCCTATCATTCACCAAGAAGCTGAGTACTATCCATTCGGAGATATTAAGTTTCTGCAGAGGAGTAACGAAATCCGGGAACTCTTAAAGAAGAAACAAACTGATACATATGGAGTGGCATATGTTGGAAATGAAGCTCGGTTTTGTGATGTTATCCGGTATGACAATTTATTCGACCAAGAAAAGGTATACAAGCGGAATTACACAAACAGAACGGATGTAAAGGAGTATGTGAAGAATTGTAATGATCCACTTTGTGAGTCTCAAGCCCTATTCTCTGATTATTCAAAATCTGCTTATGATCTTGGATATGAGTGTTTTGATGATTACGTCGATCCTCGTTACCACTATGATTCACAGTCTTTAGCAAACTCAAATCAAGTGGATATGCCGAGAATTGAGTGTGGTATTGATGGTTGCTGTTACAGCTGTTATGAAGAAGGTATTCTAAATGAGCATAAAGAGAGACATGGTAACGAAAAGGAATATCCATTCAAGTGTCTGAATGAAAAGTGTTTTCATCGTTGCAAAGACCGAGTAGAATTGAAGATGCATATGTTGGAACATTGCAAGACCATCTATCCTTGTTCTTTCCCTGGTTGTCGTACGATCCAATCTTTTCCATTGGATGAGGGAAGACACTTCTATAAGCATCTCAAAAAGGAAGGAAATCGTAACAAAAAGTGTCTTGGACACCAACTTTGCTACGTTTGTCATAAAATGGTTCGTAACTTCTCAAGACATAGGAAACAACATCCTGAACTGTTGATGAATTGTCCATACCCGGGATGTAACAAGAGGTTTTCGGGTATAGTGACTTGGTTTAATCATCGTGATGTTCATGTAATAGCCGAAATGAGAAAGCGATTTTCTGAAAACAAATGCAACTGTTTGTTTACTCACAAATCTGGATAGTTTGCTGCCATTTCCTTGTATCGCTTTTCGAAGTACTGTAATTGTTTCTACGAATAAGAAAAGAAGAGCAACAGAACAGTAACGCTCTCAATCTTTTGATTCAATTCTTTTACTTTTTCCTTAAGCTGGGATTCAGCAGTATCATGTGGCTGTGTCATGTACATAGTTCCTAAAAGTGACTCACGAAATAAATAATTACCAAACGAACAGAAAATATCCTTGCTGGGATCCAATTCCGAAAGCTTCTTGAGAGTGATTTGTGTCTGTTCCAACTCTCTATTCAATTTCATCAGTTCTGCTTTTGACATCTGACTGTTGTTGTACATCGTCTGATACTCCTTCTTTAGCATCGCTCTCTACCTATTACATCGAGATCCATGTCTCACTTGGTCCGGAGTGATATCAGATTTTGTCTCAGCTGATGCTTGTCGTGATTTCTCTGTCTATTGGTTAAAGAATCAACTTGGAGACAACTTCAACAGGTTTGCATTCTTTTCTGTGGCCATTCTTCCAATGTTCCAATTGGCATTCTTTCGAACAATAACAGGCAGTTTTGCATCGTGAACACTTCTTGAACTCGCCTATTCTCATAACCATACTATATCAAGAATTTACCAGGTTTAGATTCTGTGTTTCCACAAGTTGGATTTGAACAACTCCTCACAGAACTCATCTTCTCTTCTTGTCTTGAGTTATGGGAGATCAAAAGATAATAAAAACCCCGAGCATGAGTATTTATTGTTTTGCTATCTCTGAGAATCGTGTGAGGTTGCTTGGAACTGTTGTGCGAATGCCATGTTTCATTTTTTGGTTAGTATATGTCCGGCATTAGTTCAGCTTATTGGTTGTTCTTCAGGTGAATATGTGGGAAATAGTTCAGTTACATATTCTTTACTCTCTATTAATGATGTTTGGTTGTTAATTGCTGAATGTATCGATATTATTCTATTTGTATTCCTCCTCATTGTGTTTGAAAAGAAGACGAAGTCAAAATCATGGCATCTAACTAAACAACTATTTCGTTCTCTTTTCACTTTCAAAGTAGTTGATGATTGCGTTCATGTGTTACCTGTTATTCTGAAGTGTGCATCAGGATCAGAACCATCCTTTGTTGCTTCAAATCTCTCGCTCTACGTTTCTCCTATCATACGCGGCATTGTTCTCGTTACAGGTGTTCGGTAGTATTGGGTCTATTTACTGATATCTAGAGTTGATACACTGGGTAAAGAATGGGGAAAAGAGTTCTTTGGCGTTATTGTTTCCTATGTTCTTGTATCCTATACTGTTTCTATTATTATTACCGTCTCGTTGTATCAATCGAAGTTTTTTGTTTTAGTGGCATGGATAGTGTAATTATGGTATTGATTATTCATTAATAGAGTCGATGTGTTTTTCTGTATTGTATTTTTCTATTGTATAAACATAACGAAGAACCGACTCCTTGATAAGAACATGTATTCGGAGGCAGACATATCTCGTCACTATCAAACAGCTGGTATAATTTCCATGTTGTTAGGATTACTGCTTTACATAGTATACACTCCCATTTATGTGGATTTGCAGACAATTAACGAGGACTACCATTGGATGTATGAAAGTTGTTTATCTCCTATGTAGATTCGATGTACTGATATGGAATTTGAATCACCTCATTTTCGGTATCTTAGCCGTGCGTTCCTGGTTGAAGAATGTGAAATCGAATCAAATCAAGTAGTGAAGTACATTACATTGCTGTTTGTTTCTATTTCTTTTTTCCTGTCTTTGTAAATATCTTCTATATTGTTTGGTTCTTCATTTACTGTTATGTTTTCTACTTCTGATGTTGCTTTTATTTCATTGTTATTTAAATTATTAAGTTTTCCTATTTTTCCTAATAAATCTTGATATTTTTTATAGTCTACTATTATATAGATTGATAGCCCTATTAATGCAACTATACAGAACATTAATGCTCCAAAAATTACTTTTTCTTGATTATTTACATACCATGTAGAAACTCCGCCAAAAACTCCTTTGAACCAATTTGATATTTTTCCTATTATTGTTGGTTCTGCATTTTTGTTAAATTTTATTGTATATGTTTTTGTTTCTTCTTGTTCTGTTGGTTCTGCTCCTTCTTCTTGAGGTTCCATAGTAATTTTATTTTTAACTGTTATTGTTATTACATTCTCGCCCTCTTTTAGTGAATCTGCCCCACTTATTTCTATTGTTGCTCCTTCTATATTAGCTAATGCTTCTATATCTAGACTTTTTACCCAATATTCTAGAGTTTCTATTGAGTATTCATATATATTAGATATAAACTCTGGTGTTAGTGGTACTTCTACCAGTTCTCCATTTTGATTTGTATATTTTATAATTAGCTTTTCTAATGCAAGTTCTTTTCTTTGTCTTGTAGCTTTTATTACATAATCAGTTTTTGTTGTTCCGTCTTCTGCTGTTACTGATATTGTAATTATATTTTCTCCTTCTTTTAGCTCTTCATATTCTGTTACTGAGACTGTTGCTTTTGAATCTGTTGGAGTTGCTGTTATATTTAATTTTGTTACTTCATTTGGTACTGTAATTGCATATTCTTTTACATCTTTATTAAATTCTGGTGTAATTGCTCCTTCTGCTATGCTCAAACTACTTAATGTGCTATCTGTTGATTTTTTTTCTTCTTTTGTTTCTGTTGGCTTTGTTGAGTTATTAGTATTTGGTTTTCTTGTCGTGTTTCCACCATTTGATGAACCACCGTTTGAATTTCCTCCTGTGCTTGGTTTAGGTGTTTCTGGTTCCGTTACGTTTATAGATCTTGAAGTTACTATTCCAGAAACGTACTGTCCATTTAAAACTGCATTTGAAGAACTAGAAATAGCAACATTTATTGTACCTGTAGTTGTAGGTGTAACAGTTATGCTTTTTGAGAAAGTTCTAGGATCTCCTGTCATTGATCCATCTACAATTCTAATTGTCCCGCTTGTTCCTGCCCCTGATATTGTTGCTGTCAAGTCAACAGTATTTACATTTGGAACACTAACTGTTATTTTTACACTTTGGCCTTTTTTAGGTGACGTTGGTGATACACTAATAGTAGTCGCTAATGATTTTTTTGATAGTATAATGATGCTTATAAAAATTAATAGTATTGATATTTTTTTCAATGTTTTCATTTAACTTTCTCCTTTAATTGTTTTTCAATATTATTTGTATTATATTATACATATCCATTGAGTCTATCTTATTGTCGTGATTAGTGTCTATAGCTTTAAAGAACTCATTTTGAATAGTAATTTTATTAAGCATATGTTGTATAATATTATACATATCCATAGAATTGATTTTTCCATCTCCACTAGGATCTCCAAGTTTTATTATTGTATACTGCTCTATTCCGTCAATTTTTACTTTTGCCCCTGTTCCAACTAATGTATCTCCTGTTATTTCATTGCCGTTTTTGTCTACAATTACTGCATTACTGTATTTTTTCTTTATTGTATTAGCTGTTGTTCCTGGTTCTGATGTAATTATATTGTTTTCGTCTGGTTCTGCTATATTATCATTTTTATTTGAACCAATTACAACTAAATATGTTTTAGAACCATCACTTGCTTCTCTTGCCATGTATCCTGTACCTCTTGGAGTTGAAACTTTATCCCAATAATATCCTCCAACTTTTGATGTAGCTCTTTCAGTTATTAATACTTGTGTTCCTTCGCTTATTATTGCAATACTGTTTCCGTTTGGTTCATCTTTAAGTTTTAGTCCCCCATTTGCATTAATATATGCTAATTCTCCTGTTTCGCTGCCACTTATTGATGGACTTTTACATGGTGCAGATGGCATACCTGTATATAGCGGAATTACAAATGTAAAACTGCTCTCTAATAATCCCGCATCTTTATAATATCCTTTTAATATTGATCCTATACTTTGTGCATCAAATAGATTTTGTGCATATTGATTTACATAGTATGGTTTATATGTAACATTAAATTTTTGATAATATAATGTATCTTGTCCTCTATTAATATATCTTTTTACTAGTCCAATTCCACCCATTATTGATTTTTTAGGTGTATCCCATCCTTGCGATTTTGCATAAGCTAGTCCATTTAATATTACTGCTTCTTCACCTTTTCCAGATGCTCCAACATTAAACAAATTGTAGTAACCAACATATTGTCCTTTGTATCCTTGGCCTGAGCATAATGCTGAAGCCCCGCTTCCTTGCTCTTGCAAGATTTTTCCTACTATATAAAATGGATTTATATTATATTCTGGATCATTTGCTACTTCGTATATTGCATCTATAATTGATTGATTATTTAAATATGATATTTTACTTGCCATTTGTGCAACCTGGTCTTTTGTTATACTGCTGTCATTTGATAATTGTAAATATTGAAATAAATTTGCATCATTTAAAGAATTTCTTGGATCCATTACATGTTCTATAGCTTGTCTTGAAGCACAATACCATCTTCCTGTATCTTGTTCTTCTCTTCCACATATTGAACATATCCATGCATTTGAATAACTATTTGGTACAACATTTTTTATTGAGTCTGCATGATTTTGATATTCGCTATTTATTGTTGCTTCCCAACTTAATCCTGTTTCATATAATTTAAAAGTCCAATTTGGATGCGAAGCCACAAGTGCTTGTACTAGTGCTATATATCCTGGGTATTTTTGTTCAAAATCTGATGGTAAATTGTTTGAATTTTTGGTATATGTATATGTTGCTCCATAAGATATGTTTAGAGTTTGTGGTACAAAACCAGCTGTTATATATATTAAAACAAAAAGAATTAAAACACATAAGATTTTTGTATTCAATTTATGAATTAAATTACGCTTTTGCATTTATATCTCCTCTTTCGTATATTCTAAAATTTATACATTTAAAGTATATCGTATTAAGAAATTCAAGTCAAGGAATTTAAGGAAAAATAAACTGGTATTTTGTGGTTTTTTGGTATATTTTAGGTACATAAGTTCACGCATATATTATTTGTTTTACATAAAATAAGAGTCATCCTAAAAATAGAATGACTCTTATTTTTAATTAAGTACTAGTTACAGCATCCTCTGTTTCCGCAACCACAGTTTGTGAATAATAATAAGAAGATTATTATAAAGAATAAGATTGAGCAGTCATCTCCTCCACATCCACCAAACATTCCATTGTTACATCCACATCCACAATTTCTTTCATCTGGCATGTTACTTTACCTCCTTGTTTTATGTTATATCGTATAATATGCAGATTAAAGATTTTGTGTTACATTTTAATTTACTCTGTTTCTATTTTTATTTCTATGCTTCCTTTTTCTTCCATGTTGTCCATATTAGTTGCCTTTATTAAGCCTTCTGACAATGTATATAAATTATTATCTATATATATTATCCTTTCTACTTCTTTTGTATAATCATAATCATTATATCCTTCCGTTATTTGCATATGTGCAATTTTTCCTTTCAAATTAAAGCCACTTTCTAAGTCTAATCCATATACTATTGCACCTTGGAATTTTAAGTTTGAATGATAGTTTTCTCCTTCTGATATTGAAATTGGAAATGCTATTATGTTTTTTTCTTTTGAAAACAACAGTGACTTGTGATTATATAATAATTCTGAATATGTTCCACTATCTCCTATATTTGTTGAATACATTTCTTTTGGAGATGTTGGATTTTTCACATCAAATAACGCCATTTTCATTCCTGTAGTTATAACTCTTCCATCTTCATTAGTTTCGGTGTTTTCTCCAAATCCGATTATGTGATTTTCATCATATGGATGCAAGTAAGTGCTATATCCTGGTATTTTTAGTTCTCCTAATAATATTGGATTTGTAGGTTCTGATAGGTCTATTACAAATAATGGATCTGTTTGGACAAAAGTAACCATATATGCTTTATTATTTAAAAATCTTACAGAATATATTTTTTCTCCTTTTGCTAAATTTTCTAAACTTCCTATCATTTTTAGATTCTCATTTAATATATATAAGTTGTTTGTTCTATTTTCTTCTTTTAAATTTGTACTATTAGTTGTTGCTATTCTGAAATTTCCGTCTTTTTCATCCATAGAAAATTGATTTAATACTTCACCTGGGACTGAACCTGTACTAGTATATTTTAGTTTTGAGTTTTCAAATTTAAATTTATATATATATGTGTTTATATTGTAATTATCATAATATCCATATAATTTTTCATCTTTATATTCATATTTTACTTTTGCAACATATAAGTTGTTTTGGCTTGCATATACTTCTGTTCCTGCTCCTAAGTATGTTTCTATATTTGCAGGTTCATTATTATTAATATTAAATCCTGCAACATTTAAAAATGCATTATCACCGCTTTCTGGAAAATATGAAATATCTGAATATTCTATACATTTTGTTTCTTTAGAGATTGCTGTGTCTAAATATTTTGGTTTATAATCATTTTCGTTCAATTCTTCTTTGTTTTTTTCAAGCAATTCTGAATATATATATTTGTTTGACAATACATATACGTTTTCTCCAACCATTCTCGAAGATAAATAACTACCTTCTATTTGTATTTTTCTCTCCATTACAGGTTTGTTTTTATCCTCTATGTTATATACTTTTATATTTGTGTATTCATCTGAAGGATATATCATATCATCCATAACTGAATTTTCATTTATTTGGCCATTATACTCGTATTTTTGTTCTACAATTATTAACCTGTTTCCATTAATAAAAATTTCTTTTGGTTCTATTTGTTCTTCTTCATATTTGATTTCTGAAGCTATTTTCATATTGGTTGCCTCTACTGCATTTACAATAACTAGTTTTTTTCCTGTTATGTAATAAATGTATTTACCATCTGTTTTTACTATATCTGCTTCCTCTACTCCTTCAACTTGATTGTTTGTTTTTGAATAATCATTGTTTTCTCTAAGCGTGCTATTTACTGAATCTTCTAGTAAGCTTACATTCTTTTGAGAGTCTTTATTTTCACTGTTTTGTTTTCTGACTATATTGTATAAATTCTCAAAACTTTCAACTTTAGGTAATCCATTATCTTGTTTAACTTGTTTTATTGGGTCTGCTGTATTTTTATTATGGTTTATTGGGACTGCTATTGAAATTGCTATTATAAATACTATTGTTGCTAAGGCTAAACTATATATTAGATTTGGTTTCTTCTTTTTCTTTTTGACATCTTTCATTTTTTGTAATGTATTATTTTTTAAGTTTTCATCTGCATTTATTTCGTTAATTGCTTCTATATAATCTTTTTTACTCATTTTCTAGCCCTCCCTCTAAATCCTGTTTTAATTTTTGTCTTGCTCGTGCAAGTCTTGATTTTACTGTATTTTCGTTTACTCTAATAATCTTGCTAATTTGATTT
>ENA-ORSL01001004-ORSL01001004.1-human-gut-metagenome-genome-assembly--contig:-NODE-1004-length-25759-cov-7.201331_pt1 | contig 25759 bp, 23 predicted proteins | sample MGYA00242190_ERZ509157 | MGnify/ENA primary metagenome ERZ509157 (study PRJEB26280, sample SAMEA2338664) | human gut metagenome | biome: human gut; feature: human-associated habitat; material: faeces...
TTGGTTGGTTGGTTGGTTGGTTGCAAGAATTGTGCCAATTATTTACATTTTTGTAGCCATTTACCATGCTCGCGTACATTTCCTTTCCAAATTTTACACACCTATCTTACCGCAATCCAGAGCGATTGTAAAGTGGTATTTTTTTAGGAGTTATGGAAGAATTTTTGGTTTTCAAATCAAGCCACAATCTTTTAAAATTTTTTCAATTGCCTTCCACGATTCTAAAGATGGATTTTCTTTATAGAAGTGATATCCTTTACATTGGTGAAGCGTATATCCATTATCCTGATTGCTCTGCATAAATTCCTCCATGCTCGCAAACTTTTCACCAAATGCACGGTTAATCGGCACGAGATACTGTTTTCGATGTGCATAGGAAGCATTGCTGTCTGCCATATGCAAAACAATCCACAAATCGAAAGTAAAGTTGCTGTATCCCGATTTATATGTAATCTGCTTGCCAATTTTCTCTGCCTTTTTCATATTATCCATGGCACTCATGAAAGCATTGACATGAGTCTGCTCATCACTTTCATAATCAAAGAAATGATAGACTTCTACTTTCTGTGTCACATTCAAGCATTTTGCATGTTTTACCGGGTCTTTTCTCACAGTTTCTTCGACATATTTATCCCTCTTTTTCGTTTGATAGGATTTCTTCAAAGATTGGGGTGAAATCAATGTCCTTGATTGCCCCATACTGACTGATAAAATATTTACTCAAATAGTCTTCATGCTTGCGAACGCCCTTATCTCCTGTTGTACCGAAATCCGATAATGCATACAGCATGCTTTCATGGGTATCATCGTCTCTTTCGACAAACTTGATCTCGTCTCTGCGGAACAGGTTAGAATTCAGAAAAATCGGGTTATGCGTGTTAAAAATGAGCTGTGCGTGATGCACATTCACATCATCGTTATGAAAGACATTGATGATACTCATAAGTGCCATCGGATGAATTGACGCGTCGAATTCGTCCACAACTAAGGTGCCTCCGGTCTGCATGGCTCTGATTACAAGCGGAAACATATTGATAAAGCGTATTGTCCCGTAGGATTCAAAGATATCTGCGGCAATGGCGGCTGCTTTATGATTCTTCGCATCGTGGAAAAGGGAGCATAATTTCGCCTCCGGCTCGTCTTCATTTATCACATAGCCGACTGCATTGGAGTTAATCCCGAATAATTTTGCGGCTTTATCTGTAGTTTTTTCTACATATACCGCTTTCTTTTTAGGGTCTGCAAATCTTTTTATTAACTGCATGGAATCCGCTTTATTTCCATCGTGGTCTTCTTCGTAAAATTCAACATCAAAGCATACTGGCTTCGGATCTGTCTGTTTGTTGTTTGGAATCAGTTCCAACATTGATGCTGCGGGGTTCGGCGATGTTTTTTCCTCTGCATTGCGAATGTTGCCTCTCAGTACAATTGCGCGCAGCACATCCATTGCACCGATTATGTTTGTTTTACCTGCAGCGTTCGGTCCATAGATAACAGAAGAACTCAACACTTTCGTTTCCTTGCTCCCTTTTGTCTTTACTTTCATCAAGCTGTAGTCCAATCCCTTTTGCTTGGGTGTCGCTGTCATCGAAAAGCAGGCCTCTTCTACAAAGCATTTATAATTTTTCGTCTTAAATTCAAGAAGCATATACCGTCCTCCATTTTGCTTTATTTTTGCAAAATTATATCAATATGATACCATTATCTTATGAATTCGTCAACTTTTTATTCTTATTTTGCGTATTTTTTGCAAAACAAAATCAATATTCTTTGACTTTCCTCTGTCGAATTTTGTCGGAATCCGTCGGAATTTTCTCTAGAGTAAATTCCAGTATATGTATTGCATATATTTCCATATTATGCTATTATTATCTTACAGATTCTGTATGTGCCATGGCAAGTCCGATATTTCTTTAAGGTAAGAGTGTGCTGTCGCGCGAGCATAACTCTTAGGAAAGTGAGAATAAATTATGATCGAAAATAATAAGGACAACTCCATCTATGATTCCCCTAAATTTCTTCCGTTTACGGATGACAGAATCTTCATGAATGTCATGCGAAGTCCGAAGATTTGCCGTGCGCTTTTGGAACTGATTCTGCCAAATGAAGAAATCGGAGCCATCCGCCTTAAAAAGTCAGACAATCCGTTAATCGATAACTCTGAAATTGACGAAGGTGCAGATGAAAACTTGAGCGTAGAAACGCAGAAAACGCTGAAGTTAGAGACAGATGCACACGGTGTGCGATTCGATGCCTTCGTTGCAAGTTCAAAACTCTGGGCCGATATTGAGATGCAGACTGACAACGATTCCAAGATTGACAAACGCGCAAGATACTATCACGCCAACATGGATTTGGACTTTCTGGAGCAAGGACAGTCTTACGAAAACCTCAAGCCAAGTTATGTCATCTTCATTTGTACCTTTGACCGTTTTAAACGAGACGAGCCTGTCTATTTTTTCCGTTCGTGGGATGTGGAAAAAGGCTTGCCGCTTGACGACTTATCATATACAATAGTGTTGAACACAAAATGTTCTTCGGAGAAGGTTCCGGAGGCACTGAAGCCTTTCTACGAGTATCTGAATGACCCGAAGAAAAACCAGGCTTCAGAGCTGACGCGCATGATTGACGAGCGCGTTAGGAAGTTCAATTCTGACGGATGGAGGAAGAAGTACATGACATTCGAGTATATGTTGAACGAGCGCGAGCGTAAAGGCTTGGAATTAGGAATCGAACAGGGCCGCAGCGAGGGCGAGGCCAAGAAGCAGCATGAGATTGCGAAAAATCTGAAGCTGGACGGCATTCCTATGGATGTAATTGCTAAGAATACAGGCTTGACACTGGAAGAGGTTGAAAAGTTATAACATCGGATGAGGAAGTGACTTGCCGCTTGACGATTTATCGTATACAATAGTCTTTCGTTTGAACGTAGCAGTTTATCGGCTGTTGCGTTTTTTTTAATCATGGTTATGGAAAAAAATAGAATTAAGCAGGGAGAAGAGTAACAGTGGAAAACAAAATTGAAGAATTTAAGAAGTATTTGATGAATTTGGAAAGGTCAGCAAGCACAATTGAAAGCTATGTTTTGGCGGTGAGATTTTTTTTCGAGCGATATGAGGAACTCAGCAAGGAGAATATGATTGATTTCAAGCAGTGGCTGATGGGAGAATACAAGCCCAAAACCGCTGCGCTCAGATGCGTCGCAATGAATGTGTTCTGCGATTATGCGGGACGCCCGGACTGCAAGGTCAAAGGAATTAAGATGCAGAAAAATGCGTCGGTGGAAAATGTGATTACCATGCGGGAGTACAAATCTCTCTTGGAGCACCTTGCGGCGGACGGCAAGTGGAAGGTTTATTTCATAGTGAAATTCCTGGCGGGAACGGGATGCAGGGCGTCGGAACTCGCGAAACTCGAAAAAAGCTGCCTCTCAAATGGGGAATTTACGCTTTGGACAAAGGGCAAAATCCGTACGATTATGATTCCGAAGCATTTGATAGAAGAGAGCAGGGAGTATTTTAAGACGGTAGATTCAAACTATTTGTTTCCGAATCGTTTCGGCGAGCAGATTACAACGCGGGGAATCGGCTGTCTTATCAAGAAATACGGATTGAAGTACAAAATCCGCGAAGAGGTGCTGCATCCGCATGCTTTCAGGCATTTGTTTGCCATACTTTTTTTGAAAGAAAACAAGAACATTGCGCTGCTGTCGGATATTCTCGGTCACGAAAGCCTGAATACCACGGCAATTTACCTGCGGCTGAGTGCCGCCGAACAAAAGAAACAGCTTGACAGAACGATAAAATGGTAGGGAAGCCCTGCAGGACGCCCTGCTAAATGCGTAAATGTAAGAAAATGGATAATCGTGCATAAAGTAATATCTTTTTGGGTAAAAAGCCTCAAAAATAGAAGCCGAGAGGCCCGGAAGGGACTTCCGGCACATAAAAAAAGCATAATCCCGCACCGCGAGATTATGCGTAAAAAACACTCAAAAACCAAATCGTTGGAATTTCAACGTTCCCGTGATGGTGTGGTTTTGACGATTTGGACCGGGCTCTTCATCTTGCCAGGCCGTCCGTCAAAATCCCAGGGTATTTTCTATCTTTTTGGCTCAAATGGCAAAAAGATAGGAAAAAACGACCATTATATGCACGGATGGCCGGCGCACAGGTAGCCGGCGCACGGATGGCCGGCGCACAGACTGCACGCGCCGTCCGGACAACACGCGCGGTCTATCGGCGTTCAAAGCATTTCTTGAAATAGGCGATTGCCGCGATGCCGCCTACAACTACACCGGCAATCCACCAGTCTTCTCCGGGAGCTGCCAAGCCGATTTTTTCAGCGAAAAGGCAGGTTACTGCGATGAGTGCGCAGAACAGGCCTTTGAAGAAACTTCCTTTTCTAGTTATGTTCATTATTATATACCTCCATGATTGCTACGGACGCGGAAGCGCCGATTCTGTCTGCGCCTGCCTCGATCATAGCCATTGCTGTGTCGTAATCCCGGATACCTCCGCTTGCCTTGACTTCAAGAGTATCGCCGACGGTTTTTTTCATGAGGGCAACGTCTTCTGCGGTCGCACCTCCTGCGTTGAATCCCGTGGATGTTTTGACGAAGTGAGCACCGGCTTCTTTGGAAAGCTTGCATGCCTCGACGATTTCGTCGTCCGAAAGCAGGCAGGTTTCGAGGATTACCTTGACGATGGCACCGTACTTGGAAGCGGCTTCCACAACCGCTGCGATGTCGTCGCGTATGTAATCATAATCGCCGGTCTTGAAAATGCCGACATTGAGAACCATGTCAACTTCGCGCGCGCCGTCTTTGCAAGCCTCTTCGGTCTCAAACGCCTTGGATGCGCTTGTGCAGGCACCGAGCGGAAAACCCACGACAGCGGCAACCTTCACATCGGTGCCTCTGAGGTTGTCCGTGCAGCGAGACACATAACAGCTGTTTACGCAGACCGAGTAGAAGTCCCACTCGCGTGCTTCGTCACAAAGCTTGTCAATCTGTGCTGCAGTCGCTTCCGGTTTGAGAAGCGTATGATCGAAATATTTATTCAAAGGTTTTGTAAGATTCATTTCATTTACCTCCAATACAGGAGAAGTATAACATATATTCGTGAAAATGAAAAGATATATTGCCATAATCAGGCTTTGCGAATATAATAAATATATCAAAAAAGGAGAGGGAAAGAATATGGAAAGCGTAAGAAAAAAAGCAGACTTGCTTGGCAGAATCAAATGGCTGGGTTTGCTGCTGGGCCTGCTGATGTACTATGCAACCGCATATGCGTTCGGCGACATTGTATCAACGATTCTGGCATGTGTTGCGGCAACGGTTTTTTATGTAATGTGCGAGAATGAGAGGAAATCCATCGTATCGAGGCATGTATCGGACCACCTCAGCGAAGCCTTGACGAAAATAGGACAGACGGAAAGCGTTTTTGAAGTCAAAACGGCAAACATGGGCATGATTATCCGCGTATATCTCATACGCGCGGGCGAAAGAGCACCGGCATGCACGAAAGCCGTGCTGGATGCGATTGCGGAGAGCTGGTATCGCTCAAGGGTGTGGGTGACGCAGATTGTGGACCTGGACCGGCAGGAAGAAATTCCGGAAGCACAGAGAGCACTCAACGAAGAACTTTTGAACGATCTCAAAAAGAACAAAGGCTAAAATCTTGAAATCTCAAAGATTTTGTTATAAAATAATAAGATACATATATGACAAGCCCACGGGAAGGCAAGGCTTGCAAAGTAGGAGGTAGAGTTATGGGCATTAAGGTCGCAAAATTCGGCGGCTCATCCGTGGCAGACGGGATACAACTGACAAAAACAAAGGAAATAATCCGGGAGGACCCGGACAGAAAATATATTGTAGTTTCCGCACCGGGAAAGCGATACGAGGGAGACAACAAGATCACCGACATCCTTTACCTGTGCAAAACGCATATCGAGCACAATCTGCCGTACGACCAGCTTTTTCAGGTCGTTGTGGACAGATACATGGCGGTTGAAATCAACCTAGGCGTGAAGGTTGACCTGCTGAAGTATTTCGAGGAAATACGCGAAAACCTCAGAAAAAACCCTTCCGCAGACTACATCGCATCGCGGGGCGAATATCTCAACGCCGTGCTTGTGGCGGCTTTTCTCGAATATGATTTTGTGGATACGGCAAACCTGATAAAGTTCGACGAAAAGGGAAGACTTTTGACGGAGGAGACCGACAATGCACTTGCGGAAGAACTTGCAAAACACGAAAGAGCGGTACTTCCGGGATTTTACGGCAGCACACCGGACGGTGAAATCAAGACATTCTCCAGAGGCGGATCTGACATAACGGGAGCACTTGTGGCACGTGCAGTGCATGCGGATGTGTATGAAAACTGGACCGATGTTTCGGGTTTCCTCATGGCGGACCCGAGAATCGTCGAAAATCCGAAGCAGATTCGTGCGATTTCCTACAAGGAACTTAGAGAACTTTCGTATATGGGCGCGAGCGTTCTGCATGAGGATGCGATTTATCCGGCAAGAATGGCGAACGTTCCGATTAACATCCGAAACACAAACCAGCCGGAAGACCCGGGCACATTCATTACTGCCGAGGTTTCTGAAGACTATAGCAGCGAACAGAACCACATTATCACGGGAATTGCGGGCAGCCGCGATTTCACGGTTGTGGCGCTTTACAAGAACATGATGAGCAGCGAGCGGGGGTTCGTGAGAAAAATTCTTGACATCCTCGATGACTACGACATCAACTTCGAGCACCTGCCGAGCGGAATTGATACGGTTTCGGTTGTGATGGCGAATAAGGCAATCAACGGCAGACTGGATGAGGTGCTGGACGAATTCCGCACAAGACTTCGCCCGGACAGCATCGATGTGTTTGAGGACATGGCACTGATCGCAACGGTAGGTCACGGAATGTCATACAGACAAGGTGTATCGGCAAAGCTTTTTGAGGCACTTGCCGCGGCGGGAGTCAACATTCGTATGATCGAACAGGGCTCCAGCGAAATGAACATTATAGTAGGGGTTGAAAACAAAGACTTCGAAAAGGCAATCAGAGCCATTTACGAGGCTTTTGTGGAGGAGGAAGCATGAAAAAACTGGTTACAATAAGCCGTCAGTACGGCAGCGGCGGAAGAATCATCGGCAAACTGCTTGCCGACAAACTGGGAGTGCCGTTTTATGATAAAGAAATCTTAGATATGGCATCGGAGGAAAGCGGCTATTCAAGAGAGCTGATGGAAGGCACGGAGCTTAAGGCAAAGAGCAGCTTTGCTTACAATCTCTCGTCTGCACTCAGCTTCAACGAGGGCGTGAGCGGAAGCCCGCTGTCGGTCAATGAAAGACTTTTCCTTGCACAATTTGAGACCATTAAGAGAATCGGCTCCAAAGGAGAGGGCGTAATCGTCGGAAGATGCGCAGACTATGTGCTTCGCGACATGCCGGGCGTTACGAATGTTTTTATCCATGCGGAGCTTGAAGACAGGGAAAAGCGTGCAGCGGAGGTTTACGGTGATGATCCTGCAAAGGTTCGGGACATCATCGCTACATACGACAAGGCAAGACAAAACTATTATAATTACCACACAGACCAGAAGTGGGGTGAGTACAAAAACTATAATTTGTCCCTAAACAGCAGTTATATCAGTGAAGATGAAGCCGCAGCACTGATTGCGGCATATGTGGAACATAGGAGGTACAAAGGATGAAAAGAGGAGTAATCGAGGCAGACAAGCCCAAGAAAGCAGGCGGAAAGAAAGTAGCAAAGACGTTGGGAAGAACCATGGCGGCTTTTCTCGCAGCGGGAATTGCGCTGATTGCGCTGACGGACAAAACCATGTCCAAAGCGTATCCGCAGGAAAATGAGGAGGACGAATAGAATGAAAGCAGACAAAGGAACTTATTACATCACCACACCGATTTATTATCCGAGTTCCAACTTGCACATCGGACACACATATTGCACGGTAATGGCTGACGCCATGGCAAGATTCAAGAGACTCTGCGGATATGATGTAAGATTCCTTACGGGAACCGATGAACACGGACAGAAAATCCAGACGATTGCGGATGAAAAAGGCGTAACCCCGCAGGCTTACGTTGACGAAGTTGTGGACGGAATCAAGAAGCTTTGGGAGAAGATGGAGATTTCCAACGACGACTTTATCAGAACGACCGAACCGCGCCATATCAAGCGTGTTCAGGATATTTTTATGAAGCTTTACGAAAACGGCGATATTTACAAGGGCGAGTACGAGGGGCTTTACTGCACGCCGTGCGAAAGCTTCTGGACGGAAAGCCAGCTTGTAAACGGCTGCTGCCCGGACTGCGGCAGACCGGTTCAGCCTGCAAAGGAAGAAGCCTACTTCTTCAAACTTTCCAAATATGCTCCGGCGCTGCTTGAACTTTTTGACAAGAACCCGGATTTCCTGCAGCCGGACAGCCGCAGAAACGAAATGATTTCGTTCATCAATCAGGGACTTGACGACCTTTGCATTTCCCGTTCAACATTCGACTGGGGCATCCCGGTTCCGCTTGACGAGAAGCATGTAATTTATGTATGGCTTGACGCTTTGACAAACTACATCACAGCACTCGGCTATCCGGATGATCCGGAGCTTTACGACAAATACTGGCCCGCTGATGTTCACCTTGTGGGCAAGGAAATTGTAAGATTCCACAGCATCATCTGGCCGGCAATGCTTATGAGTGCGGGTCTTCCGCTTCCGAAGCAGGTGCGCGGTCACGGCTGGCTTCTTATGGGCGGCGAAAAAGTTTCCAAGTCCAAAGCTGCCAAAGGTTCGGATGTAATCGACCCGGTTATCCTCATCGAAAGATACGGCATTGACGCTTTGAAATATTTCCTGCTTCGCGAATACACCTTCGGACAGGACGGCGTTTTCACCAACGAAGTAATGCTTAAGAGAATGAACTACGATCTGGCAAACGACCTCGGGAACCTTGTTTCCAGAACCGTTTCCATGATTGAAAAATACAACGGCGGCACAGTTCCGGATGCGGTTTCGTCGGCGATGGACGATATCGACGCAGATCTCCGCACTGCCTGCGTCGGTGCTGCTTCCAAGGTGGAAGAGCAGATGGACAAGTTTGCGTTCAACATGGCACTGGAAGAAATATGGATTGTCGTTCGCCGTGCAAACAAATATATCGACGAAAAAGCACCTTGGGTGCTTGCAAAGACCGCAGACACCGACCCGGCAGCAAAGGCTGCTTTGGACACGGTTCTGCACAACCTCGCAGAGGCAATCCGCATCATCTCGATTTTGATCTACCCGTTCATGCACACGACTTCCAAGGAAATCCGCAAGCAGATGGGGCTTTGGTACGCGGACGTGGTATGGGAAGATGCGTTTGAATTTGAAATGATGTATCAGGAGCAGGTGAAGAAGGGCGACGCCATCTTCCCGAGACTGGACATCGACAAAGAACTGGAAGAACTGTACGCAATCAGCGAATCCATGAAGAAAGACAAAGAACCGGAAAACATTCCGCTTGACCTGAAGCCGGCAATCGAATTCGAAGACTTCGACAAAATCGACTTCCGCGTAGGCGTAATCGAGAAGGCGGAGAAGCACCCGAAGGCTGACAAGCTTCTCGTTTTCCGGATTAAGATGGGTACAGAGCATCGCCAGGTTATCAGCGGCGTCGCAAAGGACTTCACGCCGGAAGAAATGGTCGGCAAGAAGGTTATCGTAGTTGCGAACCTCAAGCCGCGCCAGCTCAGAGGCATGGAATCCAAGGGAATGCTGCTTTTTGCGGATAACGGCGATCGCTGCGAAATCGTAACCACAAGCGCACCGGACGGCGAATCAGTCGGCTGAGGCATGCCTGCGTGACGGCGGGCGTGCCGCTTGAATGGCTGATGGACACGCTTCTTGATGGACGCAAAATGCGTGCCAAGCTTAGCACTTGCACGTTTGCCGGGCCGCAAAATGCGTGCCAATCGTTGCACGTTGGCTGGGCCGCAAAATGCGTGCCAATCGTTGCACGTTGGCACATTGATGCGTGTTGGCACACGCACCCGGGCATGATGGAACGCTTGACGCATGCGGCCGGGCGTTCGAAGCGCAGGGATATATATGTCTTTTTTAAAATTTGCAAAAATATGAACGAGCGTTTACCAAATTGCGAAACGCCAAAAAATATATATGAAATCTCGTTCATATGCGCGCGATAAATAAGTGAAAAATTGTCCGATACTAGGCTGGGCGCTGAAACCGGACAATTTTTTTCATATAATTGTATTGCGGCCGGCCTGTGCTTGCACTGTGCCTGCCCTGGCTTCTACCTGCGGAAAAGCTGGATTTTTTCGGCCGCCAGCGGAAAAAATCCAACTTTTCGCATCACAAAATATTGCAGGAGGGAAATATGCTGTTTGATACACATACACATTTGAATAATGATTCGTTCACGGAGGAGGAGCGCGCGGCCTTGGCAGCGGAAATCGAAGCCTCGGATGTCGGGCTGGTGATGGATGTGGGCTTCGACGAGCCCTCAGCCCTTCTGGCAGTCGAGCATGCCAATCGCTACCCGTGGTGCTATGCGGTCATTGGAATGCATCCGCACGATTCGAAGCTGATGGACGAGGCGATGCTGGAACGATTCCGCCAAATTGCAAAAAGCGAACCGAAAGTCAAGGCAATCGGCGAAATCGGGCTCGACTTCCACTATGACCTGTCGCCACGCGATGTGCAGCGACACTGGTTCCGTAGGCAGATTCAGCTTGCAAATGAACTGAAACTGCCGATTGTGGTGCATTCCAGGGAAGCCGACCAAGAAGTGTTCGACATACTGAAAGAGGAGGGTGCGTTTTCTGACGAGCGGAAGTTGTGGTTCCCGCCACGCCGCCTGCCGACCGCTCCTTCCGAGTTTGACATCATGGGGGCGGGCGGCAAGGTGCTGTCGCACCGGGCAGTCGCCTTCGGCGACTGCGGCGGCGATGCGAGGGTCGACATTCACTGCTTCAGCGGAAGTCGCGAGCTGGCTATTGAATATGTAAAGGCAGGCGCGACGATTGGTGTCGACGGACCGCTCACCTACAAGAATAATAAGAAGACGGTGCATGTCGTCGAGGCGATTCCGCTGGAGTTTTTGATGGCGGAAACGGATGCACCGTACCTTACACCCGTTCCGTATCGCGGGAAGCAGAACAAGAGCGAATATGTGGAATTCGTAGTTCGTAAAATCGCCGAAATCAAAGGCATAAGCTACGAGAAAGCAGCAGAGGCAACCTATGAAAACGGAAAAAACTTCTTCGGAATTTAAATCGCCGGACGCCCGCCCGGAGGGTTCGCGGGCGGCATGCCGCGGGCTGTGCATGCTTGTGTCACCCGCGAATGTGCTGACGAGCATGCGGATTGCGCTTTCGGGCATTTTGCTTTTGCTTGAGCCGCTTGGCACGGCATTTTACTGCGTGTACGCTTTGGCAGGACTGACCGATATGCTGGACGGACCGCTTGCGCGAAAAACCGGAACCGAAAGCCGAATTGGCGAAGTGCTGGATTCGGCTGCAGATTTGATCTTTGCGGCGGTGTCGCTGGTGCGTCTTTTGCCGGTATATAAGGAAGAAATGCCGTTCTGGCTTTGGGCGGCCGTCGCTTTTGTGATATATCTTAAGGGCAAGAATGCAATTGCGGGGTATGTTATGAACGGAAAAATCGTCACGATGCACACGCCGCTGAACAGGCTTGCAGGACTGGCGCTTTTTGCACTACCGCTTGTGTGCATTTGGGTGCCGCTTACGGTTTACGGCGGATTTTGTGCGGCAGCGGCAGTGGCGGCGACGGTGGATGCTTTTATACGCATGCTTCGCAATTCGACAAAACCCGACACGGCGGCATGATAAAATGCTCTCAAAGCTCGATTCGTTCGGCAAGACATGGTCGACCGGCGAATCAAAATTTGGCTTTGAGGGAACCGATTATGAGCAAAAGTATTTACAATATCAGCGGCGGTGCTTTGGCATTGAGTGCCGGGGCCGTCTGCACACCGGCACTGCCTGCCGGAGCAGGGGGCGGCCCGGCAGCGGCCGCCGGGGCAGGATGTCATTCAGCAGCGGCCGCAGCCGAACCTGCGTGCGCCGCTTGCGGCTTTCGGGTCAGCGTTGGATATGCCACAGCGGCCGCCGAGGAAATCAACGGTGACACCGCGATTTCCTCGGGGCTGCCTGACGGCAGCCTCGCCCTTATCCTGTCGGACGGTATGGGAAAAGGGATAAGGGCGGCGGCCCTGAGCCGGGCCGCAACGAGCCGCCTGCGCAAAAATCTCAAAGGCGGCATGGCCCCGGCGCATGCGATTAAAGAGGTGAACACCTTCATGGTATCGCATGCGAAAGCGGAAAACTTCGCCACGCTTGACCTGCTGATTATAGACCGAAACACGCGAAAGGCGAAGTTTTATAAGATGGGCGCAGCCTCTTCGTTTGTGCTCCGCGACGGCAAGGTCAAGATGTTTGAGCAGGCTGCGCTTCCGATCGGAATCATCCCGGAGATACGGCTCACACATGTAGCCCTGCAGCTCCGTCCGGGGGACATTGTACTTATGGCATCGGACGGCATTACTGAGGCCGGCCGAGAGACGGCCCGCGCCATCCTTGAAAATGAGGCCGGCCGAGAGGTCGATGCCGCCGCCGCAGATCGCGACATCGACGGCACTTGGCTGCGTGAGCTGCTGGAGGAACGCGCCCCGGCAGAACTCGCAGGCATTTCTGCACGCAAGCTGGCCCGATGGATACTTGCCGAGACCGTAAAGCAATACGGCGAAAGGGAGCGCGACGACCTGACGGTAGCTGCAATAAAGATTTTGCCTGCATAAAAAGGGTCGCAAGGCAGCCCCGCGTGCATAAAATGGCCGTTTTTTCTATCATTTTGCGGTTTGCAACGAAAAGATAGAAATCGGCCTCAGATTTGGAGACACAAAACGACGAATTCTCATAGAAAAGTCGTACGGGCTTGATGGCTCCGAAAAATAGAGTCTCAACAGAACATTGAAATTTCAACGATTTAATTTTTGTACGGAATTCCATGCATGCTCTCGCACTATGGGATTATGCTTTTTTATGCGCTGAACACCCATTACGGGGGCACCCGATGTCTATCTTTTTGGGGTTTGGGGCAAAAAGATATTACTCTGTGCATAATTATCCAATTTTTTACAAATGAAGCCTTGCGACCGAAATGCATCCGCTAAATGAAGCCTTGCGACCGAAATGCATAGCGAGCGAAATCCCCCCCGACAGCCAGCGTGCAAATATCTTTAAAATTTTTGAAGCTGTCGAAATTTGTCGAAACTTTTTGGCCCTAAATGTAAACATTTACCTTGAATTTAATTCCAAGATGTGATATCATGTAGTTACAAATAAATGATGGCCGAGGCTCTTTCGTAATTCTACCTTCAAATGAGCCTCGGCTTTCTTTTTTTGTCATGGCAAGTTGATGCAAGGTGCGGGCTGTCAGGAATTCTGACGAGCCGGAGAACCTGGGTCCGCGATGCCGCAGATAGCGCCAACACGAAAAGTGCGTTTCTCAGGGGGTGCTTCGTGTATCCGGAGGCATGCGTGGGCGAGAGAAGCTGCATTGTAAAAAAATGTCAAAACCCCACTTCAGAGAAATGTTGAAATTTCAACCACCCAAAACTTTACATTTTTGCAAGGGGTAAAAACATCTTGCGAAGCCGGCGTGAAACAGGTTCAAAGCGGTGTAAGACAGACCCAAATACACGAAAGGGGGGCCTATTTGGGGCAGTTGGTGGGAATTGCCTAATTTTTCCATACGCACTACAGCGCTAAGTACGCCGCTGTGCCAAGTGCGCCGCTGTGCCAAGTGCGTCACTGCAACAGATGCACCACAGCACCAAGCATGCCACAGCGCCAGACGCGCCATGGCGCCAGACGCGCCACAACAGCGGGCATGCCACCCCGTTCACCACAGCTGTAAGAACGCTGCCGCGCCAAGCGGGCCGCGGCGGCAATGTGATCGCAGCTGCAGAGGCATCGGCCGGCACCGCGTTTTTTCTGAGCACTAAAATCACAGAAAACACATGGAAATCAGGGCTGCGTTGTGATAAAATACAAATATGGATATGAAACAAAGAGTATTGGAAACAATAAAAACGCATGAACTGTTGGAAGACGGCACGCACATTGTTTTGGGCCTCTCAGGCGGCCCTGATTCGGTGTGCCTTTTTGATGTGCTTTTGGAACTTTCTGCGGTGAAAAACTTCCGGATTCACCCAGTGCATGTAAACCATAAATTCAGACCCGGAGACGCTGAACGCGACCAGGAATATGTGGAGGAGCTTTGTAGGCAGAGGGGGCTTACGTGCCGGACTTTTACGGTGGACTGCAATGCGCTGGCACGCGAGGAAGGACTGACCTCCGAGGAGGCCGGCAGGAAGGCGAGATACGATGCATTTTTCGAGACGGCGCAGGGAATCACGCAGGGATTCGCGCAGGGACTCGCGCAGGAACTTGCAGGAGAACTCGAACAGCATTGCACGCAAGAACCGTCCATGCCGGGCACAGATAAAATCGCAATTGCTGTGGCGCAGAATGCAAACGATCAGGCGGAAACAATTTTGTTCCGGATGCTCAGAGGCACAGGAACGGACGGGCTTGCAGGGATCGCATATAAGCGATATGAGCGAGGATTTGCAATCGTCAGACCGCTTCTTGATGTGCCGCGTGACGAAATCGAAAAGTACTGTGAGGAAAGAAATTTATCGCCGCGAATTGACCATACTAACAATGAGGCGATTTATGCGCGAAACAAGATAAGACTTGAACTTTTGCCGATGCTCAGGGAAAAGTTCAATCCCAATATAATAGAAACGATTAACCGGCTCGGAAAAAACGCAGCCGCCGACAAAGACTATCTCGCGCAGCAGGCGAGAGACGCTTATGAAGAGGCTCTGGAAGACGCAGACGGCAGGAACTGCACCGTTGAAGTCACAACCGCAAAACTTGACCGGATGCACAAAGCAGTGCGGATGCGTGTTTACAATTACCTGCTTGCGGATGTTGGCATGGAAGAAAATCTTACGGAAGGACAGCTTGGGGCCATTGAAAAAGTGCGGATTTCGCAAAGCCCATCGGCAATGTGCGATTTAGCAGACGGATTCCGGGTTTATAAGATTTACGACCGAATTCGATTTTGCAGGGAAGCCGAAACCGAGGAAGGCCGGCAGCTGAGGATGCGGTTCATAAGCGCGGAGGAATATGCAAAAGAGAAGAAGACCGCCCATGCGCCGGACGCAGACGGCGGCGAGACCGCCGCGCGGGTTGTCGGGATTTTCGCACTACCGCCGGGCGCGGAGGATTCAGTGTGCATAAGGAAGCGCAGGGACGGCGATGTGATTGCGATTGCGTCCAAGAGCCGGACCCAAGGCGCAACCCAAACCCCGACCCAAGGCGCAACCCAAACCTCGGCCCAAGGCGCAGCCCAAACCTCGGCCCAAGGCGCAACCCAAGCCCCGGCCCAAGGCGCAACCCAAGCCCCGGCCCAAGGCGCAACCCAAGCCCCGGTTCAAGGCGCAACCCAAACCCGGCCCCAAGGCGCAACCCAAGCCCCGGTTCAAGGCGCCTCCCAAACCCCGGACACGCCTCCGCCGCAGGTGCGCCACAAAAAGCTGCAGGATTTTCTGGTGGATGCGAAGGTGCCGAAGAGCGTGCGCGACGATATCGACTTGCTGGCGTACGGAAACCGGATTTTGTGGGTGCTCCCGTCGCCGCACTTTGCGAGCAGGCAGTACCGCGAAAAGGGCAGGTTTTCCGCGGAGTTCAAACCGGGCGTGATGCCGGGTGCCGGCACCGGCAGCACAGCGGCCGCAGCCCCGGGCGATGGAGCGAACAACATGCCGGATAATGTGCCGGAAACAATATTAATCCTTGAAATTTTATGAAATTTGTGTTAAAATACAACGAAATATTTGTTGAAGGAAACAAAGCGAAAGGGGAAAGAAGTGAAAAAATTCTCAAAAAATATAAGTGTATATATCCTGATTTTTGCGCTCGTGATTTCACTTGCATATTTTTGTAAAGGATTCATGGGATCAGATCAGGTTTCCATGAAGGAAGTCTCCTTCTCACAGTTCACGGAACTTGTGAAAGGGGAGAAAATCAGTGAAATTTCGATTGAAGGCACCACGCTCAGAGGGCTTGTAAGCAAGTCATCGATGGTCTATGCATATGCGCCGTCGGTAATCGAAATCAACTGGCTCGAAGAAACATACATTTTTGACCAGATGGAGAAAGGCATCATAAAGAGCGTTTCAAGCCCGAAGCCGGACACAAGCTCATGGCTTTGGTCGCTGATACCGAACATCATTATGATCGGAGCACTCGTGTTCCTTTTCTACATCATGATGAACCAGGGCGGAAACGGCAAGGCGTTCCAGTTCGCAAAGTCCAGGGCCAAGATGGTCAAAGGCGGCGACAAGAAGGTTACATTCAAAGATGTTGCCGGACTTGAAGAAGAAAAACAGGAACTTTCGGAGGTTGTGGACTTCCTGAAAGACCCAAGAAAATACAGAGAGCTCGGAGCCAGAATTCCTAAGGGAATTCTGCTTGTGGGGCCTCCGGGAACAGGAAAAACCTACATTTCCAAGGCCACAGCCGGCGAAGCGGGCGTGCCGTTCTTTACAATCAGCGGTTCGGACTTCGTTGAAATGTTTGTCGGCGTGGGTGCATCCAGAGTGAGGGACCTTTTTGAACAGGCGAAGAAAAACGCTCCGTGCATTATTTTCATAGACGAAATCGATGCCGTAGGCCGCAAGAGAGGCGCAGGAATCGGCGGCGGACATGACGAAAGAGAACAGACGCTCAACCAGCTTCTCGTTGAAATGGACGGATTTGCGGAGAACTCCGGAATCATCATCCTTGCGGCTACCAACCGGCCGGACATCCTCGACCCGGCACTTCTGAGACCGGGCAGATTCGACAGACAGGTTGTCATCGGAATCCCAGATGTAAAAGGCCGTGAAGAAATCATCAAAGTTCATGCGAAGAACAAACCGCTTGCGGACGACGTTACACCGAAGATTTTGGCAAGAAGAACCATGGGTTCAACCCCTGCGGATCTTGAAAATATCCTGAACGAAGCCGCACTTATTACGGCGCGCAGAAACGGCCGCTATATCCGAATGGAAGAAATCGAAGAGGCGATTCGCAAGGTACAGATGGGGCCTGCAAAGAAGTCCAAGGTCGTTTCCGACGAAGAAAAGAAACTTACGGCATACCACGAAGCAGGTCACGCAATCGTTGCAAGAACACTTCCGAAGCATATGCCGATTCACGAAGTTACCATCATTCCGAGAGGAAGAGCCGGCGGATACACCATGTACCTTCCGGAAGACGACAAGATGTTCGACACGAAAACATCGATGTACAACCATATTGTTTCGTGTATGGGCGGACGCGTTGCGGAAAAACTCAAACTCGACGATATCTCAATCGGTGCGTCCGGGGATATCAAGCAGGCTACGGCAATCGCACGCGAAATGATTACAAAATACGGTTTCAGTGATAAGCTTGGTGCAGTAAATTACGGCGGGGACGATGAAGTTTTCCTCGGCAACGATTTTACCGCTCACAAGAACTACTCAGAGCATACCGCGCAGGAAATCGATGAAGAAATCAAGCGTCTCATCGATGAAGCATATGAAGAGGCGATGCGTATTCTCACGGAACACGACAGCGTTCTGGAAAGCGTTGCAAAGGCACTTCTGCTTGTTGAAACAATCGACGGGCAGCAGTTCGAAGACCTCTACACCGGCAGAATTACGGCTGAGGATTTGAGAGAAAGCGTTGAAAAAGCCGACGAAGAAAAGAAGGCGAAGGACGAAAAAGAAGCAAAAGAGCGCGAAGAGTTGAGACAGGAAGAAGAACGCAGACTGATGGAAGAACTCAAAAAGTACGACTCTGACTATTTAGGAGAGGACGAGGCACCGGAGGCGGGTCAGCCGCATCCTCAGGAAGAAGAGGACAAGGATGAAAGTAACAGTTAAAGACTGCCTGCAGCTGGAGTCTTTTAGAAAATGTATCGTAGTGGCCGGCGAGAAGCACATGGATAACCGCATCAAAGCAGTGTCCGTGCTGGATGCGGCAACACCGGCGGAGGCACTTGCCTGCAACGGAAACAGCGGCACCATGATTCTCACGACTTTTGCGGGAATGAAGAAAGATACCAAAGCACAGTGCGAAACAATCAGAGAACTTGCAAAAGCAGGCGTTCCGGCGATTGTGTTTTTCCAGCGAGAGAAAAGCGCACGTCCGGTTGACAAAGAGGTAACCGCGGCTGCCGACACGGCGGGAATTCCGCTGCTCCTCATGGTAGACGGCGAGGGCATGGACTATTCCAAAATCATCGCTGAGATCATGGAGCAGGTCCTTTACGGCAACAATTTCAAAAACAGCCTTATAAACAACACGATTTTCCATCTGCTGAACTTCGAGAAGCATTCGAGCTTTCAGCAGGCTTTGCACGAGGCTGCCGTGAACAACGACTTCCAGGTTGTTCTGCTCAGCGAAGAGTTCAACCCGGTTTTCACAGTTGAAACGCGCCATCAGGCAACCATAAACGAAGTGATCCGGCGCGGCAGGGAAGTTGCGCTGAATCTGGGGCACATCTACAGCCTCATCGAGATAAACGGCGTGCTCACCTACTGGGGACTTCTTTATCTCAATAACGAAAAATATTACCTGTTCATCGTGGACAACGATGACAATTACTCGGCGGGCGAAATTACCAAGCTTGCCGAAATAATAGAGCTTGCAATGGGCATGTGGAAGTTCACGCCGGAGCGCGATGCGAAGGCAGAGCTTGTCAAAGCGCTCATGAGAGGAAACAAGAGCCTTGCGTATTCTCTTCGCGAGGAGGCGGGAATCCGCGCTTCGGATATTTTGTCCGTGGTCTATGCAAGAGGCATCGAAACCGGCATGGCGGATGAAATTATCGACGAATATATGGAAAAGGGCCTTCTGAACATCATCAAGATAACCGAGGACAACGAAAGCTACGCGGTTCTGCTGCGCGGCGAAAAACTCGGAGAAGATGAGGACATTTCAGAGATGGCTGTGTGCGTTTCCTTCTTTGACAGACTCAAGGAAAACAAGACAGTCCGTATTTTCCATGTAACCGGTGTTGACCGCATCGAAGGAGCCGGGGACGGCTTCCGGCTGATCGGCGAGACTTGGGCGTTTGTCGAAAATATTTTCCCGTACAAACGAGTATTCTCGAAATACGAACTTGCACTTGTAAGCAACTGCATCAACATTCAGGTTCAGGGCGGACACCTCAAGAAAAACTACATGGATCTTTTGGACCCGTTCAAAAAGGAAGGCGACAACAAGTCCAGGCAGCTTCTCGAAACGCTTGAAACCTTCGCTTTGGATGCGGGCATGAACAGCGGAAAGACGGCAGAGTTTATGGGCATACATACGAACACCGTTCAGTACAGGCTCAAAAAAATCAACGACCTTTTGGGTGCGGAAATCACGGGAAATCGTGTCATTCCGGGCCTTACGATTGCGCTGGCTCTGCAGAGAATGGAAAACGCGAAGAAATGAATGCGAAAGTTTTAAAAATAGGAAATGTTGAACTTGACAGTCCCTTCCTGCTTGCGCCCATGGCCGGAATTACCGACGGGCCGTTTCGCCGCATCTGCCGCGAAATGGGGGCAGGGCTTGTGTACTCCGAAATGGTGAGTGCAAAGGGGCTTTGGTTTAAAGACAAAAATACAGGCAGGCTCCTCGAAATCTTAGATGGCGAGGAGCCTGTGGCATACCAGCTTTTTGGGCATGAACCGGAAATCATGGCATTTGCGGCAGAAACGCTGGCCGGCCGAGGCAATGTAATCTTTGACATCAACATGGGCTGCCCGGTACCGAAGGTCGTAAAAAACGGGGAAGGCTCGGCCCTGATGAAGGACCCGCAGCTTGTTTTTGATCTCGTGGAAGCTGCGGTAAAAGGTGCCGGCAAGCCGGTGACGGTCAAAATCCGTGCAGGCTGGGATGAGGCTTCCGTCAATGCTGTAGAGATCGCACGCGCCGCCGCGGCGGGCGGAGCCGCCGCGGTCGCGGTCCACGCCCGGACGCGCGAGCAGTTTTACAGCGGCCGGGCGGACCGCGCCGTCATCGCCGCCGTTAAGCATGCAGTATCAATCCCGGTCATCGGAAACGGCGATGTGACGGACGGCGCGTCCGGAATGAGCATGATGGATGAAACCGGATGCGATTTTGTCATGGTCGGACGCGGCGCACTCGGAAATCCGTGGATTTTCAGAGAACTGAATTCCGCATGGAAGGGTACTGAGCCGCCTGCTGCCCCGAGCATGGAAGACAAGAAACAGATGATGATAAGGCATTTTCGCGACGTCCTTGCGCTGAAAGGCGAGTATGCGGCGGTTCGCGAGATGCGAAAGCATGTCGGCTGGTATCTGAAGGGCCTGCCGGGCTCGGCAGCTTTTCGCGGCATGGTAAATCAGATTACAAAGGCGCAGGAACTCGAAAGCGCCATAAGAAATCTTGGATGCAGATAGCTTAAACAGCCAAGTTTCAAGGGAAAATAGATGAAAGAGTTATTTGAGATTTTTATTGCTTCCGCCAAGGTGGGAGCCTTGACGTTCGGCGGCGGATATGCGATGCTGCCGATTTTACAGAGAGAGATAGTCGAAAACAAAGGGTGGAATTCCGAAGCGGAAATCCTGGATTATTATGCGCTGGCGCAGTGCCTTCCGGGGATTCTGATGGTGAACACCCTTGCTTTTGTCGGAAAAAACAGAAAAGGCAATATCGGAGCGGTCTTTGCTGCACTTGGAGCTGCCGCTCCTTCCTTTCTTATAATCACCATTATTGCGACGGTGCTCACGGCATTTGCAGATGTTCCCGCGGTCAAAAATGCTTTTGCGGGGATCAGGGTCTGCGTGTGCGTGCTGATTTTTAATGCCATAACCAAACTTTGGAAAAGTGCAATTGCGGACATTAAATGTCTTCTGTTGTTCCTGGCGGTTTTGACTGCGTCGCTCTTGCTGGATGTGACTCCGATTCTGTTCGTTGTCGTTTCGGCGCTCCTTGGAATTGCAATTACAATGCTTTCGGCGCGCAAAACATCCGGTGCGCATGCGGATGACGCGCAGGAAGGGGGTGCATCGAAATGATACAACTCCGACTGTTCTATGAATTTCTCAAGATCGGACTCTTTGCGGTCGGCGGCGGCATGGCAGCGCTTCCGTTCATACAGGACATGGCAGAGCGCACAGGCTGGTGCACGAGTGCACAGATTGCGGATATGCTTGCGGTTTCCGAATCCACGCCCGGGCCGATCGGAATCAACATGGCAACCTATGTGGGCTTTGAAGTCGGCGGAATTACGGGTGCCCTGGCCGCAACGCTGGGTGTTGTGATTCCCGGAGTCATTCTCGTCATCCTTGTGATGGCGATAATCGGCAAGTTCCGCGGAAACAAGCTCGTCGAAGGTGCCTTTTACGGACTGCGGCCTGCATCGACGGCGTTGATTGCCGCTGCCGGGGTTTTGGTGTGTGAGATTACGTTTTTAAACCTTGATTTGTATGCGGAGACAGAGAATATCGCAAACCTTTTGAACTTCAAAGCTTTTGTGCTTGCGGCTGTTTTGCTCCTCCTTACGCGTGCCGTAAAACCCACAAAAAATCTGCACCCTGTCATTTTTATTGCTTTTTCCGCGGTGGTGGGAATTGCGTTTTCCTTTGCGGGTGTGTAGTTGACACGGCATTGAATTGCCACTATAATAAACATATCTATACGAAATTTTAGCAATAAGAATTAACAATTTTGGAGGAAATCATTATGCAACAGAAATCAACTGCAAAACTGGTTGTATGCATTGTGGGCACGGTGGTGTTTGCCTTGCTTGGAATCAGAAGCTTTGTATCTTTGGTACAGGACCTCGGATTCCTTATTGAAGGGTACGGCGGACTCTCGTTCCTTTTGAGAGATTTAGTCGGCGTGCTCGGATATTTGGTACTGGCAGCCGGAACTTTGGTGCTCGGCCTCGACAAGGTGGACAAAAAACTTGGAATCCTTGCTTTTGCCGGTGCGTGTGCCGCAGCACTTTCTCAGTTTATATCTCTCATCATGGGATTTTCATACGGAAACTATCTTGTATGGAACAGCTATTTATATGAGGAAAAATTCAACTTCCTCTGTTTCCTGCCGAGTTTCTTTGAATTCCTTGCATATGTGGTGTTTGCACTTGCCTTGGCGTTCGGCCTTTTAAAAGCGCTTTCCGCAAAGAAAGCTCTGTTTAAGAATCTTTGGTTTGTACCGGCAGCAGTTCTTCTGTTTGCAAGAATTATCTTTGTAATCTGCTATGCAATCTACGATTATGATTGGTACGGTGCATACGGGATGTCATTTTTCGGCGTAGTCTGGACTGTATTTGAGCTTGTGGGAATGTGTGCAGGCGGAATCCTTGTGCTCAACCCGGAAATTCTTCCGGCATCCGCACAGCAGGCATATGCACAGCCTGACGGAAGCTATGCGGCACCGGGCGGATATGCACAGCCGGGCGCACAGACTTACGGTACCCAGGCCGAGGCGCAGGCACGCCAGTATTATGCACAGCCGCAGAAACCGGACGGTTATTGCGATATGCTTAAGCATGTATTGCTCCTGCTTTTCACTTTCGGTATCTGGCAGCTTATTTGGATTTACAGAACCACGGAGTTCTTAAACCGTACACCGAATGAACCTCCGAGAAGCGGAGTTTCTCAGCTCCTGCTTTGCATGTTCGTTCCGTTTTACATCATTTACTGGGTTTACGCAAGCTGTAAGAGAATCGACAAGCTAGCATATTACAATGGCATTCAGGGTGAAATTACGGTTATGTGCGTACTGTTTGAAATCTTTATAGCAATTCTTGCTCCGATTTTCATGCAGGATAAACTCAACAATATTGTTACATTCAGGAATATTCCGCCGGCCGGCGTGGACCCTGCATATCAGCAGGCACAGCAGGCGGCATGGCAGCAGGCTCAGGCACAAGCGCAGACCTATCAGGCTCAGCCTCAGCCGCAGCCACAAACTCAGCCTCAGCCGCAGCCGCAAACTCAGCCTCAGCCGCAGCCGCAGGCTGCACCGCAGCAGCCGCCTGTTTATCAGCAGACCGCAGAACCTGTAGTAACGCCTGTGCAGCAGACCGCAGAACCTGTAGTAACGCCGATTGAACCGGCAGAAGACGAAGATTAACAATAGACGCAAAATGCGGAGAGCCTCCCGGCTCTCCGTTTGATAGTTTACACAAGAGGGATTTTACAATGAGAAGAAAAAACATGATCAAAAAAGTATTTGCACTTACCGCAGCACTGACACTTCTAACGACACTTGCCGCATGCGGAAACAGCGATGACAACAAAAATGTCGAACCGGGCAGCACACAGGTGCAGGTGGACCAAATCACCTGCCATGCGAAATATAAGGAAGCGATGCAGAACATGCTCGATAACCGCGTTTTTCCAAACGGTGAGCAGCTTTATGTGAACGATGGGGATGAGGACTCCGTATGGGGCGATAACCAATTTGCGATTACGGATATCGACGGGGACGGCATGGACGAACTTCTGATTAATTTCAACAACGCACCGGTAGTCGGCGAGGTTTTTTATATCTTTAAGTATGACCAGGAAAAAGATGCGGTTACGGAAGAATTTTCGGAATTTCCGGCTGTGGACTTTTTCGATAACGGCTATGTGACGGTGGGAGCATCCCATAATCAGGGGCTGGCGGGAGATTTCTGGCCTTACGAAATCTACAAGTATGACGCAGACAAAGACGCATACGAAATGAAGTATTACATAGACGCATGGAGCAAGGAATTTTTCCCGGAAGACTTCGACGGCAATCCGTATCCTGACGCTGTTGACACGAGCAAAACCGGGCTCGTTTACTACATCTACGAAGATCTGACCAAGTCCGTGGATCCAGTCGATAAATCCGCTTACGATAAAATCGTCGCAGAGACATACGGCCCGGCAGCGGAAGTCACAGTGGATTATAAAGACATCACACAGGAAAACATCAACGCAATTGCAGAGTAAAGAAGAAACAAAAAGAGGGAGCCCGCACAGGCTTCCTCTTTTAACAAACTTAACAATTTAAACTTGAAGTTCTTCAACTTCTTCGACAGAAAGCCCGGTTATTTCTGCAATGTCAGCGGTCGGGATTTTTTTCGCCTTCATGCTTTTCGCAATTTCGCGCTGCTTATGTGCTGCACCCTCGTCGTAGCCATAGCGCCAACGAATCCTCATTTCTTCTTCTATCGTCATAATCTCTGTCACCTCCGCGTCTCGGTTGACTTCCTCAACCTTTTCGTGGATGCGTTTGACGAAATCGTCATTTTCGTCGACCTCCTCACGCTCCACATAGGTAAAGAAAGTTTCCAGTTCTTTCGGAATCTTGCCCTTCGGACAATCGATTGCTAAGATTATTGTATAGGTTTCATCGTTTAATTGCAACTGTAAATTTTTATCTATCATTTGAAATTGATAGACTGCTTCGCCCATTTCAAACGGGTCTTTCATGCAGATAAAAATGACATAGCTCGGCTTGAGGTCCTTGTAATCTCTGCCTTTCTTCAGGAAGTGCGTGTCCATGCTCGTGTGATAGTAACGGGAACGCTTTGGAAGCTCCGGCTCCTTTTCCACCTGCATTTCAATGTCATATACTTCTTTTTCGCCCTCGAATAAAACATCCAGCCGCACGGATTTTGAGAGAACCCCGGTGACAATCGTTTTTTCGGGCGTGATTTTGATGTCGTTTGGGAAAGTGATGGATTTGACCTTCTTCCCCGGAAAGAGACGCTGGATGAATTCCGCGCAAATTTCTTCGTCCTGCATGACGAGTGCAAACATCAGCTTGTTGCTGAACTTGTATTTAGCCATATTTTTTCCTCTCATTTTCTGAGCTTGCGCGCATGCTCTGATTCATACAGATTCTGTAAGATAATAATAGCATAATATGGAAACAAATACAAGTCATATACTGGGAATTACCCCGAGGAAAATTCCGACAAAATTCGACAAGCGAAGGCGGAAAGCAGATAAAGAGCAAAAAACAGAACGATGGATCCCTCCGACATTCTCATAAGTTTTAGATTTTTCGAAGAGATAAGAAGTGCTTGTGAAAAAGCAGAAGAAAGCGTAAAAAAAGAGGAAGTATGCCGTGCATAGGAGATCTGCAGTGCCGGCTTTGTGCAAGGAGGAAAAGACAAACGAGATTATGTAAGCTTATCGACCTGCATTTCGATGGTCAGAAGCTCACCGGAATCGGTTTTGGCTTTGATGTCCATAATGCTGTCTTTATTCAGACGCGTTTTGCGGCTCGCCGCCGCGAAGCTAGCAAAAACACCCAAACCGCCATATATGACCTCTGTTTCGTGTAGGGACTACATGTTTCACGGGAATTTTCATTGTTTCACGGAGATTTCCGGTCGGAAGGGAGAGGGGGACGATGGAGCATCAAAAAAGAGTACAAATTATACCGTTGAAATTTCAACGGTTTGACGGATTGTTTTTTTTGAGGAATGTCCGTCCGGACAAAAGATAAGCATATCCCGGTGCATATGGGCGGCCGATACACGAAACACCCCCCTAAAAAAACCACTTTGGATGTTTTTGCTAATCCCGGCCGCCCTACAAAAAAAGAAGGGGCTGTCGCATTAACGGAAAATAACCGTTAGGGCGCAGCCCTCTTTCTATA